>OHLY01000005.1_pt1 | contig 150512 bp, 180 predicted proteins | sample 1569251 | NCBI WGS metagenome assembly OHLY01 (sample SAMEA3879532, study PRJEB24766) | human gut metagenome | biome: human-associated habitat; feature: feces | place: USA | collected 1985/1987
CTATACTCTGGTTTTATACTAATTAATTCTAAAGCATCAACTCTTTTCTTTGTACCGTCTTCTAATATTTCATTAATCTTAGCTCTTTTTATATTAAAAAATTCTTCTAAATCAGTAGCCTTTGGAATTGCAGTATATCCAACAGAATTATAAAGAGATCTTAGATCTTCTTTTATTTTTGCTTGACCTATTCTATCTCCTACTGAAAATTTAGATAATATTACATTAATTAGAAGATTCTTATTAAATGTAATTATCCCAAGTTCTTTTTTAATATTTGTTTTATTATAGTAAAGCTTTTTTAATCTTTCAGGACCTAAAGCTATATAGTGAGATGCTATTTCATCCCCTCCTAGTTGATCTAATACTATCTTAATACTCTGTTCTGATAGACCATATTCACAGAGTAGCTTTATTTTATCATAATATGTTTTTAATTCCTGATATTCATTTAAAAACCCAGACACTTCTTGATTTATCCAATCGTTCGTATCAAGAGTAGAATGAACTGAGCTAAATACCGTAAATCTATCTTTATAATCAATTTGCTGTATCCTGAAAGCTCTAATCTCATTAACTAATACTAAATTATTAAGAACTGGAATAAGAGTACCTCCTTGATGCTCGTTAACTGCTATATAATCATCTTTATAGTTATATGATTTAGTATTTTTTTGATAAGTCTTAGCTAATGTTAATTTCGCTTCATTAGGTGTTGAATTATATGATAATAATAAATCACTCGTAGCTTTCCTTTTTCTCTCTATTTCTTTATTAAACTCCTCCTGACTAACCTTTCTATAATCACATGTCGGTCTATAATAAAAAGTAGCATTATTCTTCCAAGGATTCTCGAATAATCTTTGACGTCCTAGTATCTGAGGAAGATCTTCAGAGATATCTACTGCCAAACTATCTATATTACTATCACTAAAGATAAAGCTTCTAGCACATTTTGAATAGAAATCTGCTCCAAGGTATACAGTACGTGTACAGAATGTAAACATCTTAGGTTTTACTCCCTTCAATGGAACCTCTCCTATCTTAAACTTCTTTCCAAGCTTCCTCTGAATACGCTTGAGGTTGTCTGGAGTATCAGAGCATAATATATTAACTTCCTCTGGCTTAAGATCACACTTCTTTATGATAGATATAATATGATTTACACTGTTTACATATAATACTGCCTCGTCTGATATAATTTCTCTGGGATATCCATTAATTATCCTAACACAGCGTTCAAAGTCTCCCTCTTTATAGGTTCGAATAATTTCTTCTGCTTTAGATCCAGTAGATTTCATGGATAGAACCTTAAGATTAGGTTTAATTATTCTTGTCGAATCCTCTTTACCCCAATTCATGTTAATATATGGGAGACCATCGAATTCATCTAACATATTCAAGTACTCTTCTAACATCGGAGTTGCACTAACAAATAATGCACTATGAGATTGATGTAAGTGATATAAAAAATCTAATTCAGTATTAGACTTGAATTTTGAATCGTGAAGTATTGTCTGAAACTCATCGATTACTGTATAAAATCCCTCAAAAACTCCTAGTGAGGTTAAGATATCTTTTACAATTCGATATGAATCATAGGTTACGAGAATTTTAGCTGGTTTCCCTAGGTACTTCCTTTCTCCCAGGTAATTCTTGATCTCATTCATTAATCTATTATAGACCGTATCCTTCCCGTGAACCATTTCCTTGAGTGTATCTATAAATGCTTGAGATCTAGATTTATCTACTTTAGAGAGATCTTTATCTACAGATACTTCCTTTTCTAGTTCATTTACGACCAAGTAGACTTCCCTTCCATGTTGATCCTTTTTATTCTTCAGCAACATCTTTCTTGGACTACATAAGATAACATTCTCCGGTCCACCTATACAATATTCGGTAAACCCACATCCTGGGAGTTGTTTGTTTATTATACATTTTACTGGTAATTTGTAAAATCTAAAATCCGTTCCTAGTTCTGATATAAATCTAATCCCTCTAGGAACTATGATATCATTTAATTTAATTATTGCCATATGCGTATAAAATATTATTTAATTATTTATAATCTAATAAAGAATCCAGTTAAAAAAATAATTTTATGTCCTTTAAAATCGAAGACATAGGAGGATTCCCTTTTCGATAATAAGGAATTGAAAGGATATTATACGCATTTTGTCGATTTAATTTATAATTCTTGGATCTCTACTATAAAAGAATTTATCTAAAGGAATTGCGACACTATTACTCATATAGATTGAAGAACATAAGATCATGCCTCCGGCATGGAATATTCATGTTCAAGATTTCTTATGAGCATTTATTATATTTTAATGGAGACACCACCCCTGGCCTGAAGGGCCAAAGGGGTGTCAATAATAATTAAAAATATAAAATATGTTAAAAGAGAAAATTGTAGTCTGATATATCTTATTCAGTCTTGTGAGCGTAGCGACCGTAATGAGCTATGTAAATAGCGAATGGAGGAGAAGGGAAATACTCCTTTGTCCTCATAAATAAGGGACAAACCTATATAAAACCTCCCTTTTATCAATTTGAAAGCCTAGTATATGTAATATAAACTTTAAATACGTAGAATCATGAAAAGAATAGTCAAAGAAGCGGTAATTGAGCTTATAGATCCTTGTCCCTTAATTAAGAAAAAGGTAGTAGATCTATATCCTATCAAAGAAAATACTGAAATCCCCAAAGAAGCATTAAATCCTATGGATTGGGATATCCCAGAGGGTTATTATGCTATTGAGATTGAATGATAGTTTTATATACCTTCAATTCTTCCATATGAAATAAGAATAAAATTATGAAAAGAGATAAATTAATAAAAGAAATTATTGAGAAGGATTCATTTATTTTTGAAGATCCTTGTCCTTTATCCCATCAAGAATTAGAAGAGATAGACTCTACTATAGAGAGTACATCTTCTATGTTAGATAATATGAAAATTGACTTAATAGAGGATGATCCTATGCTAAGATTTGAAAAAATAGTAGAAAATCTTAATAAATCTAATAAAAGTATGAGAGTAAAAAGAAATGAGTTAATCTTTTTAAAGGATTATCATAATACATCAAAAACTCCTTGTTCAGATTGGCTTGATCATAAAAGAGTAGACTTGTATCCTATCAATGAAAATACAGAAATACCTACAGATGCATTAGATCCAGGGGTATGGAATATTCCTGAAGGTTATTATGCTATTGAGATTAGAGATTTGGATTAATTTCCAAATCTCTTTATTTATTCTTATATTTTCCGAGTAATCTTACAGTATTATCAGTTATCATTTTATTAGCTGTATTAGATTCATAAGTTCTAAAGGAATAATCCAGACTTTTATTTCCTGCTTTTTGTATTTCTCTGGGAAGATTATATTTTTTCGCTAATGCAGCAGCATGATATGATGCATTAGCTTCATTCATTAATGTAGATAAATTTCCTACATTGTTCATAATAGAATTATGTAGATTATGTGAATTATTTACTTTTTTATCCAAACTTCTATAATTACCATAATATTTACCTCCTCTTAATTGTTCTCTATTATCACTTACACGATGTCCAACTTCATGAAGAATTGTATATGGATTTTTTCTATGTATATTATTTATATTAATAGTATCATTTTTATAATTATATTCTGTAGTTAAATTAGAACCTACTGCAGTTTTTATATTATCTTTTTTAAGATCTTTTAAAATTTTTTGAGCAGATTCAGGATCATATCCTAAAGTAGTATTTAATTTCTTAGCTTGATTGTATTTAGTTTCAAGTTCTGAGAATTCATTATCATAATTAGATTCAATATTTTTTCTTTTGAATCTATAATTTTTTCCAGCTCTTTCTTTTTTGATTTTATCTAACTTTTCTAAGTCTATTCTATTTTGTTTCGAATTATCTTCTATAATTTCACGTATATCATAAGTTCCCTTTGCTTTTCGTTCTTTATAAAATTTTTTATTATCAAGTGAAAGGTTAGTGAAAGGATCAATGACATATTGGCCGGAATCTTTTACATTTTGCCTAGCTATTCGTAATCTATTATTAGAACTAGCAGCTTGAATTCTCTTAAACCGATTATGAAGTTCTGGATTAGTATACTTTTCCATCATTCGTTTATAAGCTTTAGCTGTTTCAGGTAGACCTATATCATTAATAGCTTGAGAATTTTTAGCATAATCTACTACTTGACCATTACCAGTTAAAGCATCTACGGTTTCATTACTGACGTGTCTAGCTTTAACAAATTTCTTGGCTGATAAATTTCTTCCGATATTACCTTTCTTTAAGGCTTGATACATTTCTTTCATAGCCTTAGTTTCCTGCCTTGTAAATAACTTACGTTTTATTATCATTTTATATTTTATGTTAAGGATTAGTTCTTAGAGTTCTATATTCCAAGATTCTCTAAGATACCTCCTTCAAAGCCTTATATATGAAAAGAAACTTTAAATATATAAAGCTATGAATAGAAGCAATTTATTTATTAGTATCCGTAATTTCTTTAAATATTTCCATCATTTCGGAAAGGTATTTTAAGTTACGAATACGAGGGAAAGATGGTATTATTTATCATCTTTCTTTTTATTTTCTTTTTCTAATTTTTTCTTTTTCTTTTTATATGCAATTCCTCTAGCTAGTTCTGACATTCCTGCATTAGTTACAGCAAGTCCAGCATAAGTTCCAAAAGCTAAGCCTAAGTTTTTTCGACTAGCTTTCATTAATTCTTTAGAGGCACCAGCTTTTTTCATTAAATCTAGACCATGTTTAGTTGCTATAGCTTCTGATGCTAATCCTGGAGTTTGAACAGCTAAACCAGTTGCCCATCCACTATGTCTATTGAGCTTTGATTCTTTTTTCTCCAGATGCTTCTTTTTCTGCTGCCTTTTTACCTGATCTAATACCTGCTATTATTCCTGCTGTAGGAGCTAGAGCTATATGATTCATCATTCCGCCAGTTTTTAAGTAAGCTTTATGAACAGCTTTACCAACAGCATCACCCACTGATTTTACTTTTCTCTTATCATAGTGAGCATGTCCAATTTCATGTGAGAGAACATCAGCTGCTTTTGTTCCACTTGTATAGATTTTATTATTATGGTATGCAGGCCCCATTCCAATGTGTGTAATATTATCTACTTCATGTCCTCGTTTAGAAGCTAATCTCTTTAACTTTTCAGCTATTTTTTGCAGATTCTTCCGAAGGTTGTTTCTGCATATGTTTCATTACTATAGGGCCAGCGATACCTTGACCTGCTACTGTCCCTCCGAGATATAAAGCAGTTCCTTTTGTTTTTGAACCGGTGTCATTAGAGTTTTTATTCTCCTCTTTTTTACTAAATAGTTTTCTTTTGATTATCATAATAATTTAATTAATGAGTTAAGTTAATTTTCTAATTCTTTTTTAGTTCTCTTCTTATACGGATCTATATATTACCGTTTCTTTTTCCCATCATTAGTGACTAGTATTACGTATCGTCTACCAGCTTCAGTAATGCCAGGTTCAAAATAGGGTACGAGAATTTCTGAATTTTTAGAAAATAATTTACGTTTTATAATCATCTAATACTCGTATCGAAGAGGAATTGTTATATTTACGCTTTTACCCCTCCCCGATACAAGATTTTTTTTCAAGAAGAGGTAAAAGCCTTATATGTGTAATAATTATAAAAATTAAAGAATATGAAAATTTTAAAGATTGGATTAGCTATAATTTCAGTTATAGCAGCTTGGAAAAGCGAAAGGATATAGTGAAGGCATTGAGGATATGTACAAGTATAAAGAAGATCCGGATAGCCTTTCTGAACCTGATAAAATCATCCTTGAGGCTGTGGGTGATATCCTCAAAGAAGAAGGAACGCTAAAAAGTATGAGTGTGAGTGATGGTATTACTTATACAAAGAACCTCAAAAAGAAACTCGAGGCTCTAGAAGCAAAAGAAGAGAAGGTTGAAGTATAATATCACCTCAGAGAAGATTGACAGAAATGTTGATCTTCTTTTTTAATTTCCTGTCTTCTTTTTATATTTTGCTAGAAGTGGAGCTTTTGAATATGCATCTAAATCTTTTTCATATCCTCCGAGTGCTTTATCAAAACTTTTCTTTGCATGATTTAATTCTTCAGGTGTTGCTCCTTTTTCTTTCATTAACTTTAATGCTCTGTCTGAAGCGTCTTTTTCATTACTCAGGATTAATCTTTTGTCAATTAATTTTCGTTTCCAAGATTTTAACTTAGGAAATTTTGAGTTATTACTATCACTTTCAAAATATGTATCGCCATCTCTTTTATCTGCTTTATTAAAACTACCTCTAATAGAATCAGAGTTTGCTATTCTATTTTTAATGTTATCTTTTTCTCCTTTTATATGACCTACTTCATGAGCTAGAGAAGCAGGTCCTCCTTGATTTCTATTATAATAAATCGCATGATCTCTATTATCTATTAACTTAGATAATTTTCTTTTATCTCTTTCAGAAACTCTATCACTATTATTAATCGAGTTTTTAAGTACTTCTTTAATTTTCTTATCTTTAATATCTACATTACTATTCTCTGCGTATCTAGTAACAAAAGAATTTTCATTAATAGCTTCTCTTTGAATAGCTCTTTCTAATTTCATATTTTTAGGAGCTCTTTCATCTAAGTTACTCAATTCTCCTTGTATTTTACTTTTTTCATTTTTTAATCTATTAAGTTCTCCTTTATATCTATAATATTTCTCTAAATTTCTTTTTGAAATAAAGCCTTTCATTTTAGAGAGTAATCCATATTCTCGTTGTTCTAATTCCCAACCTTCAGAATATAGTTTTTCGACTAATTGTTTACCTGTTATCATCCTTTTTCCAATTGATTAGTATATACTTTCTTACTCTATTTATTTCTAATTCAGTTTGATAATCTAATTTTCCGGAAAAATCAAGAATTGGAAATCTAATAAAGTCATAATTATTTAAATTACCACATTTAAATAATGTGGTTAATTCTTTATCTGAAGATAACTCTTTGAAATTGATACCTTCTGGAAGTTTAAATAATTCTTTTCTTAGGAGGAAACCAACTTCAGTGGGAAAATTACCAGAAATTCTGGTTTGGATATGCCAAGTTTCTAGAGTAGGTATCACATCCTCATCTTTTCTAGTTATAGTTTTTAATTCCTCTAAGTAATCTTTTCTTGTTTGAAGCGAATTATTTCTAATATAATGTGGATCATAGAAAAGAGTTTCTGTATTTCTTTCGATTAATCCAAGTTTTTCTTCAAGATTTTTTATTTCTTGGTCTAACATTCTTCGTCTAGGAAGTAATATATCTAGTAAGTTCATAATAATTGTTTTAGTTAGTAGAAGAGTAACCGATCAAAGTTACTCCCCTTTATTATTTTTATACAATAGTAAGTATATAATTATTTAGGTTTCTTTTTATTTATTATTTTTCTTCTTAAATTATATTTCTGTCTTTCAGTTCTTCCTTTATCTCCAAAAAGTTCCATTAAATCTTTTTCTTCTTTATGAGATCCAGGAAATACTTTATAATTATCTATTTCTTTTGGATGTAATTTATTTAATAGCTTTTCATTTAAGTTATTTCTTAAACTATTTCCTTTTCTATATGTATCTATTGCAGCATTTTCTAGATTTTTAGCATGTTTAATCTCTTCTTTTGTTGCACCAGCCTTTTTTAAATCTTTTATTCCATTCTTCCAAGCATTATTTTCTTCTTGAATTCCAATAGTTCTTTTCCCAATATCAGCTAGTATCCCTTTACTATTATTAGATTTATCAGCTAATTTTTGAATTGCAGAATTAATAGATTTTTTACTATTTTTAACATGACCTAGTTCATGAGCAGCAAATGGGGTGTCTTTTCCTATTGCATCAGCGTTGAGATTTATAATTGCATCTTTGGTCGAACTTGATTTGGCCAATTCTCTACTAGCTTTATCCAAACTTTTATCATTAGACATTTCCTCGAGTAGATTTTTCTTTTCTTTATTGAGAATATAGGATTTGTCTCCTTTAGGTTGATATATCAGTTTAGAAAATTTGTTATTAGGTATTATATCAGCGTTTACTTTATTAGCTTCTTTTTTCAGATTATCGGCTATTAATTCATTCTCTTTTGTTTCTTTTCGAAGATTAGTCAATTTTCTTTCTGTTTTCTTTGTTTTTGCAAGAAACTCTCGTTTATTCTGAATTAATTTATTCACTATATCTCTTTTTCGTTTTCTGATATAATTTTTTGTTCCTTTCTTTAAACCCAATCGAGATATTTCTGAAAGTATACTAAATTCTTTCTGTTCTTCTGGGTACTTTCTTAATATAATCATATTAGAGATTTAATAAATTTCTTAGTATTTTCATCCAACTCTCTTATAATATAGTAATCCTCTATATTATCACATTCAGAGTTTGTACTTTTTATTTTATATTTAGTACTGTTCTCTATTTTTATTGTTTTTGGAATATTAATAGTTTTTCTTATTAATACTACATACACAATCTTACTTGGTTTAGGTAATTCTTTTATGATGGGATTAAAAGTATCTTTTTCATTAGAATTATCTGGATTAAAATATCCACTAGCTCGTATTACATTTAAGCTCTTATATCCATCGTTTAATCGTTTTCTAAGGTCTTCTAGGTATTCCCTTCGGCCTTTGAGATCATATTTTCTTCCTCTATTTTGTTCATAAAGTGGATCATAATAAACTTCTGTTCCAGTTCTTCTGATTAATCCAAGTTTTTCTTCAAGATTTTTTATTTCTGGCTCTAGTTTCTTCAATTCTTGCCTTTCTCTTTTTCGTCTAGGAAGTAATATATCTAGTAAGTTCATAATAATTGTTTTAGTTAGTAGAAGAGTAACCGATCAAAGTTACTCTCCTTTATTATTTTTATTTTTTAAATATTATCAAAAGTTCTTTCATACGTTAATCAATGAGTTTTATCCCATGACAGACTATATCACCTAAGAGATTTTCTTAGTCTACATACATAGTCGTTGAACCTAGATTAAATTCCAAATATCTAGGATGCTGATTGTTTGTACATAAAGATACAAATTTTCCAGCAATTCTTGTAGAAAACACCATGAAATTTTCCAAAATGTTCAAATTGCTTTAAAGTCATTAATTATTTTATTAATGAATAGACTATATCATCTCTAGATTTCACCAGAGTTCTATATTTAGTCGTTGAGAAAGGATCTTATTATCCCTTTTTGCTGATTTATTTCATTTATATTCCAGCATTTTAATAGAATTTTTCATAAAGTTTTGATTTACTTTATGCTTCTTCGTTTGAAAAAGCTTACTTGAATATCAGCTCTATCTGTCTTTATTTGTTATCTATAGTTTTCACTATAAGAACAGAATATAATTTCAAGATATATTTTATTATCTTGGTAAGTCTTTATTCGTTATACCTTAGATTTTATTTATCTAAGGCTTGGCATTAGATTTTCGATCTTTCACCAAATTTACTTACTAATTATCTAAAGGATTGCTCTATTAGACGGCCCAGTGTTGACCATCTTCAGTCTGTGGTTATGTTAACTATAATAAAACTATATTATTATAGCCCAGAATACAAATTCAACTTAGGGTTCTCTAAGTTGGTAAGTCTTTATTCGTTACATTAAGAATTTTTACTATTCTTAACTCGGTATTGGGAATTATCCTTTCACCGAATTTACTTACTAATTATTTAGGGAATTACTTCTCTAAACGGCCAGTAATTATTTACAAACCATTTTCCGATTTAGTGTGTTATAAGAGAGGTTCCTATATCACTTCAGACTATATCATAAAGAGAACTATGACTTTCTCTTTCTTTATCCATAGTCGTTGAGAAATAGATTTTTATTATTATTATCTATTTTTGCTGATTTATGTTTTTACATTTTCCAGCAATTCATAAAGATTCAGATTTCTATGTTAAAAATCTGGACGAATAAGTTCATCAATCGGTGCATCCTGAAGAATACAGTTATAGAAATTAAGAGTACGAACTTTGATACGGCTTGAGTTAGTAAAGATTAATCTAAGGTCGCATACTAAGTCATCTTTTCGGAATGAGTATTTAGTATCACGATCTGCAATTTTCTGGCGATAGTCCTGTAGTATATTTTTAATTTATAATACTCTAGACTATATCATAAGAGGAACTATGGCTTATCCTCTTTCTTTGGTGTTAGTCGTTGGAAAATAGAATCATATCTATTTCTGCTGATTATTTTTCCGCTCTTAGTTTTTTATTATTTTGAGCGGTTAAAATTTCCAGCAATTTACAAAGATTCATTAAGAGTAAACGACTTCTTAATGGACAACTTTTACATTATCAAACCAGTATGTAATTGCCTGATCTTCTTTATCTACAAAAGCCAATGACAGGGTTCCAGCTGTATTTTGACCTGTCTTTTGAATGATAGTATAATTACCACGCATTCTCTTTTCAAAACCTGATACACTATAATCAATACCAACCTGAACGGCATTTAATCTAGCATTGAAAATATCAGTACCAGGGAAATAAACTATCTTAGGTACATTAATGAATTGAAGTTCCCACATGTCACCACGAAGGAATTCTTTATTATTATCATGATATGTACTTTGATAGTCAATAAACTTCATGTATCCGTCACTGCCACGGACCAAACTTGCTACGCTTGCCATAGTTTTTATAATTTTTTATCGTAGTTTAAAGTTATATCTATTGTCATATTGTTATTCACCAAGTCACTCATTCTAGATTCTATTTCAAGTCCTAGTCTATTATTTGGGAGATCTAGGTAAAATCCAGTTATAACTAATGAATCTATGAATGAATATCCTAAGATAACTCTGTTTAATATTTGTTCTATTCTAGCTCTTATATCCCCAGCAGATTTAGTACTGAGAATTTTCCATTTATTTTTTTCAAGTTCTCTAGCCACTTTTCCTATACAAAATCTCATCCACCCTGAAGTATTGAAGTCTTGACCATTTTGATATTTCTTATAATAGTATATCTGATTATTAAATACTAGATAATTACTTTTATAGGCTTCAAGTTTTTCTTCTGGGTCTTCAAAAGTGTATGGGTCTTTTGTAGGAGTTTGATAGATAATTTGACTGCTAGACATAGAGTATATATCTTGTAGAAGTCCAAGTATATGTAAGTAATAGCCTGGACGAAGAGATCCATAAATAGTTTGTGGTCGAAAGAAGTATAGTAGTCTGTTATCTGGATCTGAGGTATAATTGAAGACATAATTATTTCCGGCAGTATTTGTTTCTTCCGGGTCTATGGTTTCTATTAATTTACCTCCCTCTGACTTATAGAATTTTCCATTAACAATATAGATAGTTCCTTCGAGTATCATATCATCGGCCGGGAGATTATCGGTTTCTACGTAAGTCCATCCATTATCTGAGTTTTGAATTAGTACTTGTAAACTTAAAGATTTCGCATACCTTAAAAATTTCTCATACTCTGGATAGTAAGAAGTGTCATAACCGATTTTCATTCCGGCCGAGTATTTATATATATCAGGAACTAAGAAATAATCTATAATCCCCGCACTATCAGAATTAAATATTGATTCTGCAGCTTTCCAATACTCATCTATTCCTTGAGTCTCTTCTTTCCAAGCTCTTTTAAGATACCAAGTCCCAGAATCCAACCCAGAACCTTCAGCATCTTTCTTATATTCTATCTCTTCTTTTGTCCATGGATCTATATAAGAAGTTGATAATATACATCTAACTAGTTTTGATTCAGAAGTTATGATAGAATCAAGTCTTTCTTCTCCGATAGTAAATAAACCACCTTCGTAAATTTCTTGATACTTATACCTCTCAATCGTAACTCTATATCTGTCATCTCCTTTAAGTTTCTCTATTATCACTTTTATATCACTATCTAAGTATTCAGGATCTCCATTTTCAGTACCTGTCGTTTTAGAAATAAATCTCATCCTAGTACTTCCAGTGGATATTTTAGAAAGTATATTGTGTGTAGTGTTAAAGTCTGGTTTGAATTCTAATCCAGTGATATTAGTGAAATAAGTAACTTGTACAGAGTATGACATATATATCTTATACCCTCCTGACATGTTCCCTTCAACTGTATATCCAAGCTCTCCAGGGATAATAGTTTCTATAAGTTTCTTGAAAATTTCTTTATTAGTTAATCCAAGAATATCTACTTCAATGGCTTTGTCGTAATATTGACTAGAAATATTAGGTATACTATTTATTTCTCCTTTAAACCATATCATGACATTCTCAAAGTAATCATCTTTAGTAGGGATAGTATATTTATCTAACCATACTTTTTTAAGCTTTTTCAAGATAATATACTTAGAAACTAGTCCATTATCTTCAGGGAAAAAATCAATACCATCAGAATAAGTTAAAGAAAATGCTAATGTTTCATAACCTCTCGATACCCTTTCCAAGTCAGGAAGGTGATTTAATAATATAACTTCATCAACTTTTTCTGTATAATCCTGAGCTTCTCCCTTTTGATTCTCTAAGTATTTCGGATAACAGTATTCAGGTCCAAGAAAACCAGAATAATTTATATTTAATACATCTTTATTATTTAAAGAGTCTGTATTATTTGTATCTAGATTTTGTGGTAACTCTGTAACTTTCATATAATCTCCGAGAGTATATATGTAATAAGTAAACCACAAATTTCCTTCTTTATATTCTCCAGTTGATTCCACTACCTTATATAATACTTCTTCCTCTCCGACCTCTGGAAGTTCTGAGGTATTATAGTAAAGTTTTTCATCTACTGAATATTTTCCTAGGTCTATATAATCCCCAGATTTTTTATTTTGTTCAACCTTAATCGGTCTATATAAGAATAAAGTAACTCCAGATTCTAAGAGTTCATCAAAATAATCTCTCTCTGGAATATTTTCTCCAAACCATATATCAAGTTCATCTGGAGTTCGAACTAATACTGGTCTTTCATAGGACATCTTAGAATCTACAACCTCAGAGAAAACTGTAAAATCATCTTGGCTAGTGGAGTACTTTATATTAGTTGTTCCTAATCTTAAATACATGGCTATTATTTATTTAATTAAACTTCCTACTGCATTTATACCTCCACTTAATATGCTAGTATAATCTGATGATGTTTTCTTCTTCTCATAAGAAGCAACATTTGCTGCAAGAAATTTTCTGGTTATTGATTCTACTCCCACTGGATTTTCACCCACAATACTAAATGATACTGTAAGATCTCCTGCTCCCCCATCAACATCTCCAGTATATTCCTCAGAGAAGTCTTTCATAACTACAAGAAGATCAAACTTCTGAATATTACTGAATTGAGGAGTTGATATGTATATTAAACATCTAAAACAAATATTCTTATACATAGCAATACAGATATTATTCGTATCTATAGCAGTTAATGTATAATCACTTTTGTCATTTCTAGGATATAGGTAATATGCATAATCATGACCTTCACTGTTATATATAGCAGCTTTAGCACACTCTTCGAAATATCGTCTCCAAGATTTATATTGGTCATCAGCTATAGTTATACGTAATTCATTAGTAAATTCCATTGATATCGGATAACTAATTTCACCGTCATATAGGCTAAGTGTTTTTGATGTTACCTTAGATTTCTGAAGATCAAATCCAGTAAAAGGTATCCATTTATTGTAAGCTGTATTTACTCCATGAGTTACAATATTTCTAATGTTTATCTCATGTATTCCAGGAAGATAATTAAGATCTCCATTTTCAGGTCCAGCATATGGTTCTAAAACAACTTCCCAAAAACTATTAGTATCTAGCGTTTGAGATCTATATCCAGAGTAGTTTGCTGAAGTGAATTTATCAGGAGTTGTAAGATATGGACTTTGTTGTAGTATAGTATATAAGTCTCCTATAGAAGATACTTCGCTAACTGACTTTCCGCATAATTCTTCTAATGTTGTTTCAATTCCTTTACCAGTAAGATAATTAGCTTTTAATTTGTAATCACTACCTTTTCCAAGTAAAGTATCTTCAACGATATCACCTACAACATCTCCTACCTTATCCCAAAATCCACCTCCACTTGAAGATTTTCCATTAACCTTTCTTGTATGAAGTTCTTTTTCAGCTTCAGAGAATTTACTTGTAGCATAGATATTAGCAGAATTAGGCATTGAAGAAGTTATACGGTTATTAGCTGCTGTCCAACCATCTTTATCATTCCTTCCAAAGATTCCTTCGACTGCATCCATTCCTTTATCTAATAAACCATCAGGTCTATTTAGAGGTTTGGAAATATCAATATCCATAAAACTATCTCCAAATATAGCATTACCTATATTTTCTTTTGCAGAGTCAACTACATTATCTACAACTCCATCTACCATTCCTCCGATACCACCAGAAACTAGATCTCCTACGATTCCCGAGTTATTTCCGGGAAGTCTAGATCTCCAAGTTCCTTTTATCATTTCAACAGCATCTCTTTCAGCTGTTAAGTTTCGAAGACATGCATTTAATTCTTTCTGGCGCTCTTTTCCATGCTTCCCCTCTGGATCTCCTTTATCAAAACCTAAGATACCCTCAAGCCAATCACCTAAAGTTAGACCACCATTATCTCCATCTTCTGCCTTAGAACGAATAGTTTTTCCGGAGGTTTCATGATCCTTATAAGCTAATCCATCTACTAGCTCTTTAGAAAGTTTCTGATTTCTTGAATATTCATAATCATCTTGACCAGAAGGAGCTTGTGCGTTTGGAGCTTTATGTTTAGTATCATCAAGTTCTGTTACTGTATGATTTTCTTCAGTATCTTCTGGAATTTCTATTGAAACATCACTTAATTCTTCGATAGTATGATTCTCTTCAGTATCCTCCGGAACTCCTAAGATAGAATCGTAAAAGTTTTCTAGACCTCCACCAAGACTATCTAATTCTTCAGGTCCTAGAGGATTATAATCTCCATCTTGTCTTGGAGCATCACCTGCCTCTGGAACTTCTAAGATAGATTCATAGAAATTGTTTATATCTCCACCAAGACTTTCTAATTCTTCAGGTCCAAGAGGATTATACCCTTCAAACCCATCTCCGAAAGCCTCTGGAAGATCTATTCTTTCATCTTCAAGTTCAGGATCTCTGGAATCTTCGAGTTTATCAATAAAATCTTCTAGTGATTCAGGTTCAGCTTCCTTAGTTCCTTCAAGATCTATTCTCTCATCTTCTAATGAACTCGGTTCAGCTTCTTTGGTTCCTTCTAAGTCGATTCTGGTATCTTCTAGTTCGGTGGCTTCATATTCTACTGTACCTTCAAGATCAATCCTAGTATCTTCTAGTTCGGACATCTCTGCTTCTTCTGTGCCCTCAAGATCTATTCTTTCATCTTCCAGAAAATTATTATCTTCAACACTAAGATCTTCTCTATAGTCCTCAAGCTCAGACATTTCGAAGTCCTTAGTTCCTTCCAAATCAATTCTAGTATCTTCTAGTGATTCAGGTTCAGCTTCTTTGGTTCCTTCAAGATCTATTCTTTCATCCTCCAGAAAATTATTATCCTCTACAACCAGAGGGTCACGATAATCTTCTAGTTCGGTGGCTTCATATTCTACTGTACCCTCCAAGTCAATCCTAGTATCCTCCAGTGAACCAGGCTCTGCTTCTTTAGTACCCTCTAGAATTTCTTGGTAGTCTTCAAGTTCAGTAGGTTCGTAATCTTCTGTTCCACCTAAATCTATTCGAGTATCTCCAAGGGAATTATCATCTTCTACAACCAAAGGATCACGATAATCTTCTAAGCTTTTTAACTCGTTTTCCTCAGTAATTCCTAAATCTATTCTAGTATTTCCAAGTTCCTCTAGTTCTTCCGCAGTTTGTCTAAGAGCTATTTTATCCTCTGGAAGATCATCTAATTCTTCTCTAGTATCTCTAAGTTTTTCTTGATGGTTTCCTAATTCATCAAGTTCTTCAGGAGTTCTAAGTTTTTCCTTGTAAGTTCCTAGCTCTTGATCTTCTGCGGTTTTTCTTAGAGGAATTTTATCTTCAGGAAGTTCGGATAGTTCAGATTCAGGGATACCATTGAGTTTAATTTTAGTAGTTCCAAGTTCTTCTAATGGATCCTCTGTTCTTAGAGATTCCCTGTAATTCCCTAGTTTTTCTAATTCTTCAGGAGTTATAAGATCTTCTCTGTAAGTTCCTAATTCTATATCCCCTGGAGTTCTACCTATATTTATTTTAGTAGTATCTAGTTCATTCCTAGAGTCTACTTCGAGCTGTTCTTTGTATGATAAGTCTCTAAACCCCTCTAAGTCTATTCTGGTTAAGTCTAGTTCAGGGTTATGATTATCGATTAGGGATTCTTTTGTTTTCCCTAGTTTTATATCTTCTTCAGGGACATTAAGTTTTTCTTTTATATTTATATAAAGATTCCTAACGCCCCTTACATTTTCTAATTCTAATCTTTCTCTTCCAAGCTCTTCTATTTCCGAAGATTCAGTATCAAGACCTTCTCTATGTTTTTCAAGCTTAGTATCATCAGGGTTTGGAATTCCCTCAAGACCCTCACGTTTATTCTCTAGAGATATTTTTCTTTTATCTTCTAAGTCTTCTCGTGATTTCTCTGTATACAATTCTAAAGGTGATTTTTCTTTATAATCTTCCCCTAATGATATTCTACTACTTTCCTTGTATAGATTTTTTACACCTCGAACTCCATCTAACCCCTCTACATGATCTTCTAATGAATTAATCTCTGGAATTCTACCTGTCGTTCTTCCAGGGAGTTCTAAGTTATTTTTCTCAAGTGTAGTATGATTTTCTTGAACTTTTCTAATGCTTTTAAGATATTTACTAAGAGCTTTTATTTCCTCAGGTCTCGTAAGTTGATCACATCCAGGAATCTTATTTTGTTTTAGGATTTCATTCTCTATATTTTGTTCTCTCATAAACTTACATATCTAAAGTTTCAACAATACTATTCAATGTATATACATAGAATACTTCAGCTACTTCAGAGTAACCCATCTTAAGAGATATTTTAAATCTAAAAGTATATTTTCCACGAGTATATTGTAATTCATCCCCAACTTCTAAAGAACTATCATCTGTATATACTTCTAAGTTATCTCTGTTTCGATTCCATACATCTCTTAGCTCATTCTGATTTAATATTAACTTTGTAGTAAATTGATCATAGTCATTTTCGAGCGTACTACTTGATGAATATGAACCTCCAAAAACATTTTTCCATTTTGATTTTTCATTTGGTCTAAGTACTACAAACTCTGTTCCTAAAAGTTTTAACTGTAGTTTTATATTTTTCATACCAATTGAATAAAGTTTATTAGCTTTATCCAAATTTTTAGAAACCATATCCGCCATAATAGTATAAATTTTAATTAATCACAATCAACTATAGTGCAAAAATCTTCTGAATCAATTATATTACGAATTAATTTATATATCTGATCAAAAGTTAATGATCCTGACAACTTCATAACAAATATATTTCTATCTAAAGACGTCGTAGTTCTAATGTGCGGTGCTAAAGATCTAATTGTATCATCTATATCGTACTGACTATATTCGAGATCTCTAGGAATATATATTTTAATAGAAGATGGATCAGGATAAATGCTAATTACATCTTTCGGAACCTTACTAGATACTTCATAGTCTCCAATATGGTCCTTATCCAATTTCTCTATCAATTTCGTTATCATCTTTCTAGCTTGTAAATCTGAAAAATGTCGAGTTCTAAGTATTATCATTTTTCAAATATATTAGGTTTTATATCAAGTGACATGAATTTGTTTAAGATAAAATCAAACTCATTCTTTGTTTTAATAGTATAGTTAAATATTACTACCTTTCCAGTATCTACTCTATTAACCTTCGTCTTTAAGTGACTCCAGAAATTAGAATCTACTTTTTTCAACTCTTCTGATTTTTTCTTATTTATTGTCACTAAGAATAAACCAGAAAGCATAGACATATTAATATCCGCCCCAATCTCTCCAATAGTATAATCATAATTTTCTACATAGTGCAGGCGATTTAGGCATGTCTCTAAGTATTTATTTCCAAAATCATCTCTCTTTACAGGAACTATTTCAGGATCATTAGTAAAAAGCACCAAAGCACTCTGTATCATTCCCATAACATGATCTGGATTCTCGGAAAATAAAGCCTTACCTGTTTTTCCAATAAATTTCTTTAATTCGTATTTATTGAGAGCTTTAACTGAGAAGTCTTTTTCTGCTTCTTTTATTCTTCCTTCAACTAGAGCTTTATTGTCAAGGAGATTTATCTTAGTGTTCAATACCTTACTGAGCTCCATTATGAAATTAGCAATAACTTGATAATTTGTAAATACTATAGCTACAGAATAAGAGTTATTTCTTGAGTTAATCGCATAACTACTGTACTCCATTCCTGTATATTTCTTACAATAATAATCAAGTGTCTCAGAAGTTTTATCAAGCTCTTTCGTAGTCATCCCAAAGGTATACATAGTAATAGAGTTATCCTGAACCGAGAAATTTATCTTATATGAAGTTACATTTCTATCATTAAAGCTAAATTTTTCATTCAAGTTAGCTCTCTTATCTAATGAATCTCCTACTGTTATACCTGAAGCTCTATAAATTCCAAATTCTCTCCGTATTAATTTATCAACTTCCTGATATTTAATAGAAGACATTGGATTGTGTAAGTAATTTAAGAAGAATTTTAATACTATTCCAGCTATTGTTCCGTATTTACCTCCAGTTACAGCCCCACTAGTTATACTAATATCCTTTAGTAGACTACCAGTAACTCCACCTATACCAGCACCAACTAAAGCAGATTTTCCAACTACTTCTATAGCTCCAGGAACTTTATCCATATCTTTAGGCCCAGTATAGTGTCCCTCTGGAATTGTGTATTGTTTTTGTCTAAATTTAGTCATCTTTACATCGATTTTAATGTATTTATTATTCCATTAGTTCCAGTTTCTACTACACCTCTAACTTTATTAGCTCCTTTGTACTTATCAGCTAGTCTATTTGTTACCTTAGAGTAGGCAGGTACTTTCTTCTTCATAAATGCTTCTGCAGCTATACTAGGAGTACCAACAGGAACAACAGCTAATGTAGGATTAACAACAGGAAGAACTACTGATGCAGCTTGTCCAGTAGTTGCTATAGGATTTCTAGCTAATGTTTCTACACCTCTATTTACAGCTGCCCCTGGATTAATGGCTGCTTGATTTACTGCCGTTTTTGCTCCTTCAATTTTATTCATTCCCCTTGCTATTCCGGTTAATACTCTATTCTGTGTATTTACGGCAGATCTTTTTGCAGCCATAGGAGATTTTCTTAAGACTTTTTTATTAAATCCTGCCAAAAATCTAGTTCCGGAAAGAGAGAATAGTTTACGTTTTATTATCATAACAATATATTTTAAACAAGTAAATCACCATACCATCCTGATTGAAGAATATAAGTATCACACCTAGCTCGTAACTCTTGATAAGCAGTATCGATATTGCTGAGGACGTCAATAGAAACCCCAGGGAGCAATAATGATGCCTTAAGATTTCTAATGTAGTCTAAAAGGTGAGTCATACATAGATCTAAGAAAAATGTACCCCTCGATCCTTCTTCTACATTCAACCAATAAATAGCTGCCTTAGATGACCCAGGATTGAAAGTTTTATCAGGAAGAAAGTCAGGAATTATCGGCCGACTACATATTCCTCTTACATAAAATTGATCATAACTAGGCATGTCCATCATAAAAACATACGGCCGTCTATAATCTGTGAAATAAGTGTAGTTTCCAGGAGCAGGATAAGATAAAGATCCAATACGATACATAGGAATTGAATTTGGAACTAATATAATCTGATCCTCCGATATCTTACAATCAAGAAATAATGTAAAATTACTCTTTATCTCACAATATCCTTCAAGTCCCATACCTTCACAACTACACATTTGATTCCTATTCATCTTCATCTCTAGAATCAATGGCAAAGTATGTTCAAATTCCCTTAACGACTCCTTAATTATCTCCAGTAATATCTCATCTGGACTCAAAAAATCGTTCAAGGCTAAGATCTCATCAAGTGAAGTTAAACTTATTCATTTCTATTATATTTTTATATAAAATTAGACTATATCATCTCTGGTTTTTATCCCAGAGTTATACATTTAGTCGTTGAGAAATAGATTTTTATTATCTATTTTTGCTGATTTGATTAAGAGATTTATCTCGTTCATCTTTCCAGCATTTTAGTATAATTTTTTTTATAAAATATTTTATAAAATCCTCAATAAATAAAGGCGCTTCTAATAAATAACTTTCTCTTTAGATCTATTAATAATGTTTTATCCATAATATTTTATCGGTAATAATTTTGGTTCTACTTTTGTCGTTACGTCTCTACCTTCTTCGAAAAATATCTTTATGATTTCAGGGATTCTATTATTGTCTTTGTAAGAAATTCGAAGAAGACGTATATTATTTTCTTTGCAATATTGTTCTAAACATCTATCTCGGTTGACTTGATTTACGAAATTTTGATACGTAGATTGAAAGAAAGAAGTAAATTCATAATGTTGCTTTCCATCATATTCTATTATCGATATTAAATTATTATTTTTATCTACAATAGCTATATCTAGAAATAATGATTTTTTCTTTTCTGTGTACGAGTCGATCAAAGAAATTGAAAATTGTTGTATTGCTAAATAGTTAGTTCCTTTGATTAATTCAATTACTTGTTTAAAGCAATATTTTTCATGATCAGATATTCCACTTCTAATTTCTTGATCACAACTTGGGCATAAAGGACCTCTTATAGAGCTATTACATGCTAAAGTATTAAAACAAACAGTATCCCAGATAAGATTATGTTTATTACATTTTAAAATTAATTTTGTTTTTGTATTTACATACTTTCCTCCAACAAAACCAAGAAACTCTATATTATTTCCAAAAATTTTATTTCTTTTTTCTAAAAATTCATGAATTATTTTAATTGCTTCTTCATCTGTATGTTTTTTAGACTCTATATGTTTTTCGATTCTACATTTAGGACATATTCCTCCAAGTGATTTATGACTATCATTTCTTGGTTTTCTAATTAAAGCTGTATATTTAATATTAAATTTACCATGAATAGGACATATTACTGTAATAATACTGTTTATATCTTTAAATTGAGTTAATATATTAGAATAGTCATAATCTCTTCCATCGTTTTTATGAAGCTCTAAAACTTTCAATAAAGCATCTTCTGGAGAGTATACTATAGATCTACACCTATTACATTCAGGAGAGTGTTCTATATCTTTAAATCTAATTAGAAAATATCTTACCGTATAATTATCCCAAGTTATATTATGTTCTCTACAGTGTAAGATTATATGAGTATTATCTTTAGAAATATAGTCATTTTCTTCTTTAAAACCTAGAAATTCTATTTTCTTATTAAATTTTTTATTCGTTTGTTCTAATATGTTTGTTATTTCTTCAATTAATATATCTTTTTTTATTCCTCTTTTCATGGTTTAGTATTTTATAAAGGATAGTATGTCAGATTTCTCCAACATACTATCTATTATTGATTTTATTTTAATTTGCCTTTTGTTATTCAAGGGTTGCTCCTCTTGTATCTTCATACTCTGAGACTGCAAGTTGCATACCAACGTCCCCAAATTTTTTAATTTTTATTAAAAGGAGACTATATTATCTAAGAAAATTTCTTAGTGTTTACTCTAGTCGTTGAGAAACTATTTTTTTTAATAGTTTTTGCTGATTTAATTTATTATTTTTTCCAGCAATTAAAAACATTTTCATAGAATTTAATTTTCTATGCTTCAACTGTTTAAAGATATCATGGTAGACAATTACATATTTTAACGCTCTTTGATACAATTTGTTAATAATTTTCTTAATAAGTTTTATTAAAGTTCAGACTATATCATACCTTTTATTGGTGTAAGTATTTAGTCGTTGAGAAGATAGTTTTTACTACCTTTTGCTGATATTTAATTATAAATTTCCAGCAGTTTCTTACTTTTCTTATTAATTTTATAAGCCGCTATTTGTTTAACGGACAAGAACGTTAACTACCATCTTATTTTGTCGTTGGATTTGAACAGGGTTATTTGTCTCATCAATGATAATACGGTAATCATCAATATTATAAGACATTGGGAGAATAGTTGATTTGAACCAGTACTTTTAAATTATTAGTAATTATTAATAAGCAGACTATATCATCTAAATTATATTTCAAACTTAGTTATACATTTAGTCGTTGAGAACATCTATTTCGTTTAGATATTTTGCTGATTTGATTATCTTAACTGATAATAAGATTCTTTCCAGCATTTTAGTATAATTTTCCTATTTATAATATTGTAAATAGGCGACTACATAATTAATCGATAGTTCCAATCGCGCTTTCCCAGAGTTTTGGTGCAATTCTCCAGCCTATATATTGTTTAAGCAGTATAGGCATGGCTTTTGAGATACGAATAGCTAAACGAGAGTTACCTTCATCTGAAACAATATTATCTACACTTTGCTTAGTATAATTATCATTCATGTTCCAAGCATTAGTTTGATAATTCCAGAGTACAGTATTTACTCGTTTAGATAGTAGAAGCTGACGAGTTTTCTTATTAAACTCAGTCATAGGTCTTTGATATTGAACAATACCATTAGTTTGTCCAAGTACAGGGGCAAATTCTGCATTATTTCTACGGTTTCTAGCTACGGCTTCCCAATAAACTACAGCAGGAGAGCAATAGTATTTCCATCCGAATGTACCAGAATCTATATCCCAAGGTGCAGAGAGATAGAGTTTATATGAGTCTTGTGCTATTTTTGTTGCATTATTAGCGATAGTCATATAGTTAGTGCTCTGTACTGTAGAAACTGGATAGAAGTAATTATCATTGATTGCCATATTAGCCAGATAATTTTGGAAGCTCAGAGATGTATTTCCGAGGTCACAAAGTCCTTCCACCACATAGATTTCTTGGATATTGATTTCATCCAGTGCTTTCTTAAGATCAGCTTCAGAAACATCAAGAATATCAGTTTCGGTCGGGTCTACTCCGAGTTTAGCATATACTTGATCTCCGCCATTTTCTTGATATTCATAGTATTTAAATGAATTTCCTGATCCAACTCGATAGATATCTCCGACTGACATACCTTTTGAGTTATAGAGGTCATTCATTGACGTTACTGTTTGTTTATATGAAGCTGTTTTTGGGTCATTAGGATCTAGTTCTACCCATACTTTATCATCTGCTCCATATCCATAGTAGTTCAATCCAAGTTCTCTCATATCATCGGGAAGTTGGAGTTGAATCATGCTTAAGAAATTATTGACTTCAGAAACATCCATATCTCCACGGCCGGTTACTTTACCTATATTAAAGAACTGTACTGTATCAGAGATATTAGGGTCAAGAACAGCTACTTCATAAAAATCTCTTTGAAGTATACTCTCTGATGGTTCTACAGTTCCTTTCTTAGTATAGGTATCAAGAACGGCCGAAAGAACTGTATAAGGTGAATCAGAGTTTTCATTCAGTGCAGGGTTAGTTAATTCTTTTGTAACTACTGCATCATGGTTAAATCTTCTAATTCTAACTCTAAGATCAGTATTAGAATTATATTGATTAACTGCATAATATTTCTGTTCTTCAAATCCTGACCAAGCTGAAGCATTAATATCTATAAGTTTTTGGTTAGGATTATCACTAGTCCAATCAGGTTCACAAATTACGATATATTGTTTTCCCACTGGACATCTAGGATCAGAGGTATCTAGCATATCCTGTCCTAGATATAATTCATAAAATACTACTGCCTTTGCTTTATCAGGGTCAGTTGTTTCGTTATCTGGTGTGATATTGTTTGGATCTGTATAGAATTTATAAGATGGAGAGAAGAATTTATTAGTTTCATTCATCTGTTCTACTAAATCCGGAAGAGTTCTGGTGTAATAATCATACTGAGGACCTTCATCTGTTGTACGATTACCGATAATACCAACTCCATTCAAATTAATAGACCATCCATCCTGATCATGTTGTGCATCATCTCCGTCAATATCAAGAACGAATTTAACTACGCCTTTATCTGCATCTCTAAAACCTTTCATAAGAGCACCATCTCTAAGAATATAAGTGCTATAATCTGTCTTAGTCATAGGTTTAGCGTAGTAGATATCATTTGCCTTGGATGCTCTACAAACCAACATTACATTTGAGCCTGATAATCTGTAAGCATTCATCCACATAGTTGCAGCTACATTCTTATCCCCTGTATTATTAGCATCATTATAGAGATTATTTAGAGAATTCATATAGTTCTCTGTCAAATCACCTGATGCATAAGTTTTCAAGAATTCAGACTGACTAGAGATCAATGTAGGAACTGCTGGACCTGCATCAGAAATTAGAGTCACTCCGATTATTAAACTTTCACCTGCAGTAGGATTAAGGGCTGCGGTATGTACTCTCTCAATAACTTTTACATACGGTTCGAGAGTTTCAATCCATTGTGCCATAATTTAAAAATAATATTTAAGTAAAATTTATCTTTTAACCAACTTCTACAAGATATACTGGATATTTGTTTCTTATGAACTTCTCACAAATACCAGCAATCAAACCAACATCAGCAGAGCCATCAGAAATAGTAGTTATAGAAATTTCATTATATCTACTTTTGTTTTCTTCACTTACTGCACTTGAGTTGGGTAGATTTTTTATAATGTTTTTTGTTATATCTTTTAATTTATTATCTGATATAGTATTAACTAAAAGTCTAAGTTCTCCTGAATTTCTAGTAATAGCTACACTGACTACTGATTTTAATGAGTCTGCTGTTTTTGGATCTCTTGTAAAGTCAGAACCTTCTTTGAATCCTGTCTTCTTTAGATCTTCAATGACTCTATCCATTAATCTATTATCAACTGTTAACTTTCTAGAAATTACCTCATCACTTTTCTTTATAGTTCCAACCAATGCTCCCAAAGCTGCACCTACCAGAGTTCCAGCTGCAATTACTCCAAGTCTTTTAGAGAAAGGACTAAGTTTATTTATTTTTCGGAAAGTAGGATTACTACTTTTAATATAGATATTCTTAGCATCTTTTCCTCCGAGTGGTAGACTTAGAGTTGCTAGATTTCCCCCAATGGCTGCACCTTTAATTGTATCAGATAATATACTAAAATCCTTTCTTCTAAAAGTTATCATATTAGTATTATTACTTCCCTCAGAGAATATTTTCTTCAACCTAATTGGCTGTTTCTTTTTATTACTTAAGTTTTCTGTTTCTTTTAAGGTTTCATTAACTCCTCCGAGAGCTTTTGTTAATTTATTCATCGCCTCTAACTGTTTCTCCTGGTAATTCTTATCATCTGTTTTTCTGGTTGTATTAATGACAAGATTAGTTCCAGAGAATCCTGCAGTAGCTGTTGTTATTTTAGCTGTCGGATTCTTTTTATAGAAGTTTTTTATATCATTGGCGATTTTCTTTGGTTTAAATTTTGCCATGATTCTTAGTTTTAATAAGAATATCCGTCTCTTTGAGTCATGTTTGTTCTCCAGTCAGTTTTTTCTCTTCTCCTTGCTTGTCTTTGGGCATAATTAAGACGTTTATTATACCATTCATTATCTTCGGCTTTCTTGTTTCTATTTCTTAAAGCCATTCCACCAGCTAAGAGTCCTCCAACTACCAATCCTGTTTTTCCACCTTTACCCATTCTTCCAAGTAAACTACGACCTGCCTTATTCTTACCAAAAGCTCCTGCAACTGCTCCAACTGCACCACCTACAGTAGCACCACCTAAAGCAGCTCCAGCAACACTTCCAAATCCAGGTGCTTGCTTTGGCTTTTCAGCTAATATATCTGAGTCTTTCATTCTCTTCAGATTATCAGTATCGTCGTATTTAGTGAATAATTTTCTTTTGATTATCATAATTATTTTATCTCTTCGTTTTTAGAATCTTGATATTTGAAAGCATTTTTATCCAGAGATCTAGCCGTTTTGTTAACTAATTTCTCTCCAGTTCCCCAAGTTGCACCTATAATAGCACCACCTACAGGAATACTAGCTGCTAAAGATGTTTTTGGGTGATCCATTATAAATTTTCCTGCTTTCTGAGACCATTCTGAACCTGAATGTTTTCCATATCTATTCAACTGATGGCCAAATTTATATACTCCACCTTTTCCTCCTCCACCTGAGAATCCTGATATTGTTCCTAAGATAGTTTCACCCGGTTTTTTGTATAAGTCAGAACCTTTTATTCTTCTACCAACAGAACCTATCTTATTTCCTCCAGCAGTTAGAAATCTTTTTACAGCCATCCCTACAGCAGGAGCAGCATAGTTTCTTTGTTGTGTACTTTCTATCTGATCTTTATACTGTCTTTTTTCAGCAGAATATCCTAGAAGAGTTGGTATAGATCCAAGTGCAGCCATACCAGCTATAGAACCTCCATGCTTCTTCATAGTTTTACCTACTACTCTTCCTGCTCCTTTTACAGTATTCATAACAGATCCAGGGATAGCATAGGTTTTTTCAAGAGGGATGTTGTTTTTCTTCATATCTTTCTGAATATATTTATCAGTAGCATACGAAGCTGCAGCCATCGAACCTCCCATTAATGTTCCGCCTATTAATTTACTTTTCCCCTTCCATACAATTTTACCAAGATCACCAGCAAGTCCTTTTGCATTCTGGAGATTTTTATTATTAAAAACTTTCCCTAAGTTAACTCTAGCGAATTGTCTTTGTCCTACTACATCAGCAGCTTGTTGTGCAGCTTGAGGATTATTCTTAGCATTTTCGGCTATCTTGTTCAATGCTTTAGTCATCTTTTTATTCTGTTCCTCTGCTTGTTCTTCCGCTTGTTTCATCTGATCTGCACCCTGTTTTACACTAGCTACAGTTCCAACTGCTCCAGCAACATTTAGGGCTGTCATAGCTTTTCCACCTAATGCTACTAATGCAGGTGCCACAAAAATTTTCTGTCTAAACTTAATCATATATTATTTCCTCCTATAATTAAGTTTGTATATCCTGACCTGCTGATTTAAGACCTTTTCCAAGACCTCTAGTCGCTGCAGATCCAATAAGATAACCTGCTCCCATACCTAAAAGACTACCAAAAGGTCCTCCAATCATAGTTCCAATAGTACCACCTAGTTTAGAAGCTCCAAGAACACCACCAGCGATTCCAGCTACTTTATTATCAAGAGCCTTACCAACACCTTCTGTAACTCCACCTAAGGTATTTCCAGCAGCTTCTGTTAATGCATTATAACATTTTCTTTTTAATCTGTATCTCGCCATTTACCTATTCCTCCACGATTTAATTCTTGGTTTAATTTTCTCATTTCTTTTCCGAGATTACCAATTCCAGCTAATTCACGTTGAGAAGTATTCATTCTACCCAGTCTATCCATATCTGTATCGTACTTTCTCCCTTTTGTAAAACCAAGAGCTGGGTTATTAGTATTTAAAATCTTGGTTTGAGAAAATCTTTTTATCCGTATCATGCATTAAGTAAATATATTTTATATCCTAATCCGAAGGGAAGAATATTTAAGGCATTAATAGCATCCTCTATTGATTTAAATTCTAATACTAATGTTCTAGATTTTTTATCATACTTAACTGCCTCTCCAAGTAATTCAGATACCTCATAAGATAGATCGAAGGATGGAGAAAACGAACCTGAGATGTATGGATATTGTTTATCACCACCTCCTTTAGACTTAAATTCTCTTTGTTCTAGAATTGATCCTGGGAATTCTGAAAAAATACCCTGTTTTCTTCTTCCACCTCGTCCTCCTCCAGGATTATCGTTTTCAGGCTTCGTTGTATCACCTAAGTTAGTATCATCATTTTTCTTTTCTTTACTTACCCAATTAGAATCTGAATCTTTTGGTGCAAAAATAGAATGACTTACATTAAGCTGCATATTTCCTAAGCGTTTATCATAAGTTTTTCCTGGAAGTCTAACCTCATCAGGAAGTTTTGCTTTTGCACCTATTTTCAAGTACATTCTATATTTATCTTTACCAAACATAGAAGTACTTATTACAAATCGTTCAATAACTACATTATTTCCTCTTAATACAGGAATTAATGCACTAGTGTCTATTACACCAAATTTAGTTCTATCAGAATATCGCATGAGTTTTACATAAAGACTTCTCATTGCATCATATTCTGTAAATTCTTTCTGTCTAAATTTAATCATGCTACAACTGATAAATTATATTTTGTTGCTAGAATTTCTATTATATCAAGAGCTACTCCGAAATGATCCGTTTCTGCAGTAATCACCCTAGTCTCTTTGTTTATATTAGTAATTCTCATTCTAAAAATATCTCTAATTAACTTTTGAGTATAGTTATATAATTCCTTATCCTGTACTTGAATTTGATAATATCCAGACTCATTCTTTATAAATGAAACTAAAACCATAGCTTTAGAATTAACTCTACTTACACTATCAGCTTGTTCTGGAGTTATAATATTTAGTCTTAATCCTTGTTTTTTCAAATATTCTAAAGCATCTGGCATTAAATTTTGGATAAGGTATTTTTTCTTTCTAAAATTTATCATAACCCTTTATTAATAATAGTTGTTTCAGTATCAACCGGAACTTCATAATGATAATCTGGACTATTTCGTTCAAATTCTAAGTTTTGAACTATTTCCTCTAAGAATTTATATCTATCGTCTATAACTTCATAAAAATAAAGTTCACATCTAAATTGACATTGGTAAGAGAAGTTTGAATTATCATCTTGTTGATATGTTTGGTTAAATTCTTCTGTTATATTACCCCACTTCACTGCAGCAGTCCATCTTTGCCCATACCTATCTGATGTTTTGAATTCACAGAAATTAGTAAGAAGTGTTACATTCATATACTTGTTTTTAAAATCAAAAAACAAAGGCATATCAGTACTTCTTAGGTAGAATTCAACTGGTATCTTATGCTGCATTACTTTATCATCTGAATATTTAGGATGATTGTCTTTTACAGGTGTTTGAAGAAATTGATAAACAACATATGACGTTTTAGTTAATGTAGTTTCTTTGTTTACTCTTACTAATTCTAAACCATAATCTTCTAGTATTTTTCTAAGTTCTAATATAAACTGATCTTGATAGTCAATTGCTCTAATAACATAATCATTATATTTTCTTCTTAGAGTAAATACTGTCTCAGAATTAGAATTTAATATAGTATCTTCAGAATTTACTTGTATCTTTGGAAAATTTCGTATCTCATAACATCCAGGTCTAGGTCCGGTAGGTTGTAAGTACATAAGATTTCCTGAATAGAATAAGAAATTTACAAATTCTGGATTTTTATAATCTCCTTCAGAAACTACTATTGTTGTATAGTTATAGTTCTGTACAACTCTCGATTCTGAGTCGTTTACTATAACTATATTTATTGTGTGTGGATCATAAGTTAGTTTTCTTAGCTTAAGTCCATTCAAAGTAATAAATGTATTTATAAATCTTTTAGGAAGACCCATAGGTAACATGTCTATATTTCTCTCAGTACATGGTATTCCAAGAAGATCTGATAAACTACCTGAAGTACTTCCCGGAGCGTAAGTTAGAGTGAGAGTAGATCTAGTAGTATCTTCTATTATTGAGCTAACGGGGCCTTCTTTTACTTGAAAATACCTACATTTATTAGAAGAAAGCTTAAGACCTCTGTAAATTATATCACTCATAAAAACTTATTTATATCTTTAAATTAATTTTCAGGGATTCTTCCTAATAAATTACTTATTTGTTATGTTATCGAATGCTGCTGCTCCAGCTAATGTCGCTCCTCCTGCAACTGCTGCTCCTTTTCCAACACCAAGAGATAATCTTCCTACACCTTTTGCAGAGTTTAATAAACCTTGCCCAACATTTCCTCCTTTAAATGCTTGACCTGCTGCTTTAAATGCCTGTCCTGTCATAGCAAATGCAAAGTTCTTTCTTTTGAGTCTATAAGTTGCCATAATTAATCTTTCTTTTTACCTCCGAAAAGACCTTTTCCTAACAAATAAGCTCCAGTTGCTCCTGCTGCTATTGTACCTGCTTTTCCCATTTTACCCATACGATTCCAAGTATTCATAGCACCTTGCTTAATACCAACAGATGCTTGACCTCTGGTAAATCCAGCTTTTGCTGCAGCTGCTCCAGGATTAGCAATATTCTTGGCACGATTTGCTGCGTTGTTTGCAGCAGTTGTTGCAATCCCTTTATTAGTATTGCCAATTGCACTTCCAGCTGCTCTTTGAGAAATAACAGATCCTCCAACTAAAGTAGTATTGGCAGCTCCACCTCTATAGAATTCTTTAAAAGTTTTTCCAGTTCCTTTTGCTCCTCCAGCTTTATTGTAATCTGCTTTAAAGTCTGAAATAGATCTTCCACCTCCATCACTAAGAAGAGCAAAGGTTTTTCTCTTTAATCTAAATGTACTTGCCATAATATTATAAAAATTAAAAGAGAAGGAACCTTAGGCCTATATTTCAAGACCTAGGGAATCCCTCTCTTTGTTATAAAATCAATTTATTCTTTAGGGATCTGAGAGTTTAATGATCCAATTGATTTTTTATTTATTAGATACCGAATTTGAAAGTAACTTTCTGTACCAATTCAGGAGCCATATATTTAGTACCTTCTTGATAATAGATACCAGAAGCCATCTGAGTTGGGTTGTTATAGTTACCGATAGTCGGAGTATCAGTCAAAGGCATATAGATACCACGTGCAAGCGGAGCCATCTGACCATCTTTTGTTTTATGAATTGCATAGAAAGTACCTTCACCCTGCGCTTCAGCAATATCAGTAGAACGCAATACAGGAATACCATTATACCAGCCGAGCAAGTCATTGATATAAGTCATCTTAGTATTTCTTTCCCATTTACCAATCATTCCACCTTTCTGGAACTGATTAGAAGCCATATTACCAGCTACATAAGCAGTAACGTCAACACCCTTAACGGCCTTAGTTGCCAATGCACTTTCAACATTGATCAAGTAAGCGTCGAACAAGTCAACTCTAGAACGATAATCCATGAACTGACCAGTCATAGCACCCTGAGTCAAATCAAGATCAGACATTACATTACCATTATAACCTTCTTCCAAAGTAGAAACCAACTTGTAGTTAATTACCTTAGTATACAATTCACGCAACTTAGTGAACAAGAAAGTAGCCATGTCAGAACCAGTAGCTTTCTTCATAGCACCCAAAGCAGCGATATTATATTCAGCAACCAACATATCAGGTACAGTTGCCAAACCTAACTGCTGCATCTTAGCGATAAATCTCTTATCGTTAGCATGAGCGTTAGAAGCACCGATTGTATTACAAGGAGTACCAGTAACATCTTCCTTACCTACGATAGTAATTGATTCTGTAGCAGCATCACCAGCCAAAGCAGTAGCCAAAGTAAATTCAACACGACCATTCAAGTAGTTGATAGTACCGTTAGTGATTTTACCAGCAACAGCCATAAATGCACCCTGACCATTATCGATCAATTCGAATTTTTCAGTAGCAGTAGCGATCTTAACACGTACAGTACCAGGGATAATCTTACGACCAATCAAAGAAGAGTAGTCAGTATTAGCAGTCGGAGTAATATTCAAAGTGAAGTTACCCATAGCCTGAATATCCTGATAGTTATCCGGACCCAAGTTAGGAATAACTGAACGCATATCAGTTACACCAAGAACGTCAAACCAATAGAACAAACCATTAGGCTGATCAAAGTCACGTTCGATAGACATATAACCTGCGAAAGAGCTTACATAAGAAGCTACAGATGCATTGAAATACTGAGTAGACAGCAACGGAGTTTCTGCATAACCAGAGAATGTTTTCTGCAACAAGTTACCTGCATTACCTAAACCAAACAAGTCTTTCATTTCATCGTTACGAGAGAACATCTTAGCATATTCACGAGAACGAAGGTTAGCATCTTCTGTTGATACTGAGCTATTAATAAGAGCCTCCATCATTGAAGGAGTCTGCATCATTTGCAAATACTGTGTATTCATAATCTATATATGATATTTTTTATTAGTTTATTATTTATATCTAAAAATGGTTTTAAAGAGGATTACCATAAACCTATTATATTATTTATAAATTATTTATGTAAACTGTTTCCAGTTAACCATGATACTAATGTATCATTCATATCACTAAATTTCTTTTCTGAGAACTGAGCTTCTTGAAGATCTTGTTCTTGAATCTGAGCAGGAGCTTGTTTTGCTTCCATAATCTGTTGAGCAGCTTCTTCTGCTACAGCTTGAATACTCTGAACAGCCTGAAGAGCTTTATCTTCAATAGCTTCTACGCTATTACCTGCTACAGGAGCTTGTTCAGGAGCCATAGGTGCTGCTACTTCTACTGGAGCAACTGCATTAGGATCAGCCAAAGGAATTACAGGAGTATTAGGATCTACTTCTCCGGCAGGAACAGGAACTGCACCTACAATATCTGAGAAGAATTTATCTAATACAGGATTTTCAGAAAATTCCTTAATTTCTTCCTTCTTATCAATTGAACCTTCTTCAAGTTTGTCAGCTTCTTCTTCTGATAATGGATGACATTCAATATCATCATCACTCATGGTAGCTTTCGTGAATTCACCGTTTTCTTTATCTTCTACGATAGCTTCTGTTGCTGAAATAGGAGTAATGATTTCTTTATCTGTCTCTACTTTCTTACCAGTTTCGATAGCTTCTTCTACTGGACAATGACCATCCTCTTCAGAGAATAAGCGAGTCATGTATGCAGTAAATTCTTCACCCTCTGAGAAAAATTTAGTTTCTGCTTCATTACAATAGATATTTTCTGAGAATTCTTTTTCTTCCTCTTCATGATTCTCAACTTTTTCTTCTACTGCAATGCTATTAGTTAAATTATCTGCTTCTGCTTCTGAAATAGGATTAACTTCAAGAACTTCGTCATCCATTTCAGCTTTTGTAAATTCACCGTTTGTTTTATCTTCAATTACTGCAGTCTTAGAATCAATAGGTGTAATAATTTCAGTGTCTGTTTCTACTTGTTCACCGGCTTGGATTGCACTTTCAATTTCAGCAGAATCAGCTTCTTCAGAGAATAAGCGAGTCATATATGCAGTAAATTCTTCATTTTCAGAGAAAAATTTAGTTTCTGCTTCGTCACTGTAGATATCTTCTGAGAATTCTTTTTCATCTTCATCCTCTTCTTCATTAGATACCATGATGTGATCTGTCAACTCTTCTGCTTGATTTTCGTTAATCTTTTCGAGTTCCATTTCTTCACCTTCAAGACTAACTTTTGTAAATTCATCCTTTACTTTGTCTTCGATTACTGCAGTCTTAGAATCAATAGGTGTAATAATTTCAGTGTCTGTTTCAATTTCATCTCCATTACTGATAGCATCTTCAATTGCATCTTGTGTTGCACTAATACTATCAACTCTTTCAGAGAATAGACGACACATGAAATTTGTGTTATCTGTTCTAAATTCAGTTAGGTAAATTGTATGATCTGAAAATTCAGCTTGTACAGGTTCTTCAATCTCTTCATCATTCTGTACTCCAAGACCATTCAAAAGATTAATAGCATATTCACGAGCGTCTTCGGGGTTATCAAAAATCTGAACTCCTGCTACTCCTTTTTCTACCAAACTCTGAACTAATTCTTGAGCAGATGCTTCATCATACTCTGGAGCATCTACAATTACATGATTAACTGGATCTACGCCTACTACAAAAAGAGGATTGAATTGTTCTTCCTCACTGAAATTCTTAGATTCTAATTCAGTAACTTCCATTTCATCTCCATCGAACTTAACTGCGGCTTGATCTCCTGTAGATTCTGACGTAACTATTACTTCTGAATCATCTACTTTTTCTACCTTAAGGTCACCTACTTTTGTGGTTTCTTCACTTTCAATAACTTCAGAGAATAATCTTTCACAAAATTCTTGATCTGAGAAAATTCTAAGAACTACGCTATTGTCAGTACTTACAGAAAATTCTTTTTCTTCACATTCACATGCTTCAGGACCTTCTTGTGCAGTTACTTCTACAGATACTTCGTGACCTGCTTCAGGATTCAAACCACCATCAGGGAGATTAGGTGCAACTACTGCGCTTCCATCCATATGATCTTCTACTTTTTCATCTTCTGCTCCTTCCTGAGCTCCCGGAGTTACTCCATCCCCTTCCGGATGAAGATATCCCTCGATTTGTTCAGATTGTTCAGCAGGATACATGTCATAAGTATCATCTTCATCATTGGCTTTTTCTACAATAGTTACTTCACCATTTTCTTTATCGGTTACTGAAACTTTACCATCACCAATATTTTCATATTTTACTTCTTCGGTATCAACAGAGCCATTAGCCTTAGCATCTTCGATATCTTTGGCTACTTGCTTTGCCAATTCCTCATCCTTATCCTCTACAGCAGAGAATAAGACTTCCATAAATCTTGTATTTTTCATACTGAGTTTATAAATATTTTATTTCATTATATCAACTTGATTTCCTTGAATTTTGATAACTCCTTTTTCGATTAATATATCAATAATATTTTCTGGAGCATCATCATATCTTTCTTCCAAGATCTTAGTAAATTCTTTTATTCCCATTGCAGAATTACCGAACTCAATTTTTAAGTCTCCAATAATTCCAGAATCTTTTAACCAGCTCTCTGTTTCCTCAGTGCTAGAGAATTCAACCTCTTTCTCAACCATAGGAAGTGCATGAGCTTTCTTGATTAACATAATTCCTTTAGGGCTAAGTGATTCTTTCTCCTCTAACATACTAATAATATCTTCTTTAGGTCTAGACATAACATCATTGTCTAGATCAAGAATTTTAGTAACAGATACAATTAGCTTAGAGAATAACTTAGATTGTAAGAAAGCATCCTCTCCGATAGATACTTTATCTTCGTCATTAATACTGGCAAATCCTTTTTCAATTAATTCTTCGGCCGGAATACCAAATGTTCTCTCCACTTCAGAATATTCAAAAGTCTTTCCAGAAAATTCTTTTAACTTCTCTTCTAATTCATTTGACGGTTCAGAGAATTCTTTTTGAAGTGCTTCATCTTCCCGGCCGAATAATGAACGTCTTGAGAAAGTTTTGTTTTCAGGTTCTTTTTCTACCTCTTCTACCTTAGATACCTCAACTTGTACAGCCTCTGGAGTATTTGCAGGACTAGGCGTGAGCTCCAAGACATTAAATCTATTAACGGCGCCACACTTTGGACATAACATATCAGTCGTTGTAGCCAAAGTTTCCATGATATACCCACAGTCTCGGCATTGAAGTTTCTTAATCTCTTCGACTGCTGTAACTCCTCCTTCATTTAGTCCAGAGAATAGTTTGCGCCGAGAATTTTTAGAAGAGGAGAATAATTTACGTCTCTCTACACACATAATTAATTATTTTTCTTCTTTAATTTCTTTTTCAGTACTCTCAGATTTAGCACCACCTATTGTTGTCTTCGGCGCAAAAACTTCCTCAATCATAGCATTAGTGAAATCTGAATACGCTTGCTGAATTTTTTGATACCTAGCTTTAGATATCGCACCTGTTTTTGTTACTTCTGACATAGCCATCTTATATGGTAAAAACATCTTCTGTACAGATTGTCTAACTCCTTTACCAAGACTAGAAGCACCGAGCAATGTTCCAGGATTCTTACCTGCCATAATTTCAGGAGTAATAGTTTTCATTATATCCAGAATATCAGTAGTAAATAAAGATTTCATAATCTTAAGCGTTTCTGGATCTATCTTTTCTACTCCACCCTGTTGTTTAATAAGCTGACGATAAGAGAGAACCAACACTCTAAATCTCTGACGAACTGAATACTTAGCCTCACGAACTCTATCTCTAAGTGCTACAACAGAGAAATCCTTCTGAATAGGTTCTTCTAAGGCTACTTCTTCCTCAATAGGAATAATAATTTCCGAATTGAATGAGAAAGATTTAGCTTTAAGTTGTGTAAATTTTCCATTAATTTTTGAAGATCTTAATAAATCCCCAGAATCAAAGTTAGAAAACTGCTTAACTTTTATTTTTGTATCCTTATAAGCTTCAGGATCATACTCTATATCAAATTCAGAAAAAGTTTTTTCATTCTCAGAACCATCAATCGAGACTATACCTGCGCTCTTCCAGGAAGGGTTCATCGTAAGGTCTGCGCCTTTCAGAGTTACCATACGCTTCAGATAATCGCTTCCACTAGAATTTTCCCAATATCCAAGAATGACACAGGAAATTCCAATTTTACATCCATTTTTAAGAAGACCTTTCACTCTTCTAATTCTTTGTATAGCTTCATCGTCTAGTCCATCTTCGGAGAGAACCTCAAACTCTCCATAGCACCAGCCATCATTTTCGAACCAAACTTTAGTTAACACATGCGTAGGTGAACTTTCGCCAATTAATAACTTAACCTAATTGATTTTAAAATCAATAATAGACTATATTATCTAAGAATTAATCGGTATTCTTAGTGTTTACTCTAGTCGTTGAGAAATAGATTTTATTATCTATTTTTGCTGATTTAATTTATTATTTTTTCCAGCAATTAAAAACATTTTCATAAACTTTTTATCTATGCCTCTCATTATTAGCAATAAAGGAGATCATCTTTCCCTATAGTCTTAGATACTGCAGGACCACCATTTTTGGCAGATGATAGATTTCTGGCTAAGTGTGTTAATGTTCCAAAGAGCTTTCTATCCTCTAAGGCTTGTTTAAACTCTTGGCTACTAAAGAAAGATTCCGCAACATCTCGAGGTATCATACTACTGTCAGATGCAGGTAGCATTGTCGAAAACAATTTTGCAATAAATTTCATATTTCAATTTAAATTTTATATTATTTTCCTTTTGTAGTTTCATATAAAAGATTATAATCTACTAAAGTACTTGGATCAATATTTTCAAAAACTACTTTATTTAAAAATTCAGAAACTCTTTTAAAAGAACTTATAGTGTAAGGAATTTCTACCAACATTATATTATTCTGTTTGCAATAAATTCTTACATTTTCATCTCTTCTTTTTTGGTCATCAAAAAGATTTTTATCATATTTGTGATATAGTGAAAAATATGTATAATGCTGAATTCCATTATATTCAATCCATATGGTTTTCCCACCATAGTTAATAATAAAATCAATCATAACATAATCTCTACACCTGCCCTCTATTCCACTTACTTTAGTATTCCACTTATAATCCAATATTTTATCTGAATTTTTATTAATCCAAAGCTCTACTAATCGTTCTCCCTTTGATTTAGTAACAGTACTAGGATCTGTAAGTCCATGATATAATAAATTCTCTGGATCTTGTTTAAATATAGTATTTGTTTCCAGATCTAAAATTTCCACAGTAGTCTTGCAATTGATAAAGTTAGATATTAACTTATACTTTCCAATTCCATAAATATTATCCAACCTATTTTGAAAGTCTTGATTAGAAAACTTTCTATCTTCCTTTATAGAATTAGTATTACAAACTGGACACCCACCATGAGAACTTTCTAAATGTGTTTTTGCTAAAACTGAAAAAGTTGTTCCGCACTTATTACATTTAAAAGTCATTTTATCAATTCTTCCAGTATATTCAGATAAATATTCAAAGGAATTTTCTCCAAACTTAGCTTTTGATTCTGTAATATAAGTTTCTGTTGTCTTTAATCTACTCGAATGATATTCTTTATTACTAAGCGTTATTTTTCTAAGTTTAGCAGCATAATACCTACAATTTAGCCCTTTTGAAATAAAATCTGAATACGTAGTATAGTATTTTTCATATTCATTATTATCATTTAAATACCGTAAACATATTTCATCTGTAAGTTTTTCGATTATTTTAGGTACTAAATCATAATTATATACTATGTCTATAAAACTACCCTCCCGAGATTTAATAAATATATCCATTAAATCCTCTTTAACCATAACACCCGTAAATACATAATCATTATCTAACAATAATTGATCTTTTATATAACTTTTTGTATTTGGTAATTTATCTTTATAATAAACTTCTATTATTTTATCTACCCAAAGTTCTGAATACATATCAGATGGTTGTAATTTAAGTAACCATCTATTTTCCCAGTCCCTAAAAGTTATATTTAATTTTTGTAATTTCTTAAAAACTGAATTTCTCATCTTTTCTAATACCCAAGTACCTAATTCTGGAACATACGTATAATAGTTTAATCTCCCACTATCATTTCTTCTGGGAAGTTTTACTCTCATTACTATTGGACAAGAATACTCTAAAGGTACTGGTAATAATTTAGTATCTATCATGAATTAAATTTTATAGCTTCCCGAGATATCAAACTATCCTTGTATTATTAACATGTCATCCTTAGTAGTGGAAGAGTAACTCGCGACTTTTACTCTTCCTAAAGGTTTATAATTCATGTTAGTAATTCCACGATATCTCATCGTCTATTTATCTAGGTCGAGATGACACGGCTCAAACGTGCGACTTCTTGGTCCCAAACCAAGCGTTCTATCTACTGAACTACATCTCGAATCTATTCTATTTATTCTTCTTTCTTTTTTCATTCCATTCTCGAATAGCTATTTTCCCTGATACATATGCACCACCAATAGGAAGTGCTGCAATAGTTCCTGCGATAGCTGCTTGTTTTGTTTTTCCAGCTTTTGCAAGTTTGGCAGCAACAACTCCAGGAACAATATCAGATGTTCCAAGAATTATAGCTTCATCTGGGTGTTTCTTTACATACTCCACCACCTTCTTACCAGTTTCTTTAGGATGAGTTACTGTATGTTCAATAGATTTTCCCTATTTCTTTAACTTTATCAGTAACTTTACTAAATCTTTTAACTCTCAACATAGTTTTTATTAGTTATTATTATTTTCTTTCGTTGAACTATCCTGACTCGAACAGGAAATCCCAGAACCAAAATCTGGTGTATTGCCAATTATACTATAGTTCAATTATATTCGCGCTTTACAACTATCAACCGTTTACTTTTTGCACCTAGTGCGATTAATCTTCGGTTGTAAAAATCTAGCGCGTTTGTTCTATAGAGGAGATTGATTACACTACCTCTATAGATTATTTCTTTTACTTCTTAGATCTCCATTTTTTAGCAAATTCTTCTTTTGTCATTTTTCCATCTGCTACTTTTACTCGATCTACTGCTAATTTTGTTTTAGTATCAAGACTACTACTATGTTTTTTAGCAAGCTTATTAAGTGCAACACCTGCTCTAGTACCAGCATAAGATCCTGCTGCACCTGAAACAGCGCCAATTCCGGCTCCAATAGCTGCACCCTTTTTACCACCAACTACAGCACCTAATATACCGCCACCTATACCACTACCAATTGCTGCATACTTAGCTGCCTGTTTTCCGTATTTATGAGATTTTCCATCTTCATAAGCTTCAACAAATGCTTCGCGATCCTTCTTAGTAGTCAGAGCTTTATTCAACTTAATATTAATCTTATCACTAGTTGTAAGTTTTGGCTCATCATCTTCCTCTTTTTTTTTATCAGAGAAATCCTTTTCTTCCAAACTTTCTGCATCTTCTGCAACACTAAAGGTTCTCTCTTCCTCATTTTCCAGTGTTACATCAGTAGTAGAGAAGTATCTCTCTTCTCCTGTCTCATCTTGTAGTAATGAGAATACTTTACGTCTAATATACATACTTAATTACTGTTTTTATTTGATTTATATTTAAAATATTTTTTAAGAGGTTTTATTACCTTCTTAATTCTATCACTCTTTCGTTTAGTTACCCCAAGTTTATCTGTTTCTTCTAAGGTATCTACACTAGAATCAAGAGGATCAAGAATATATCTTGTAATTACCTGACTTGATTTTTGATAAGTTACACCTTCAGGGGCAGCTTCTGAATAACCGGAAAATCTTTTAATTTTCATTTTATATACGGTCTTAGTGGATCAAATCCTTTCTCTTCTTGTTCTTTAGAATCTTCCACTCCTTCTGTAAATGTCTTTTCTTTAATCATAATCTTATAAGTTAGTTTTCATTGATACTGTAGGAGTAGGCTTAGATTTTGTTTTGTATAATCCAATATTATTTATCTCCTGTCTATTATTTTGAGCATCAATTTTCTTAGCTTTCAATTGATTTTCATCCCGAGCTTCATCCTTCTTCTGTTCCATCTTCTGAACCTGAGTAGTTTGCTTAAGCTGTTGTGTTCTTTCTTCAGCTTGAATTCTCTGCCTCATTCTTTGCGTCTCTAGAATCTGACGCTGAAGTCTCATTTGCTCAATCTGTAGATCTCTCGAACTCATCTCTTGTTTAGCTTGATCTATTTCTGGAACTTGCTCTGGAGTAGGATAAGCAAATAATTTACGTTTTATTATCATATTTTTTACGTTTTTATGATACTATTCCAAGCTGTTCTTTCTGTGCTTGAAGTTTTTGTCCAAGTAATTCTATATACTGCTTAATAGTCTTTTCATTCATTAAAGATTCTGTACTTGGGTCGATATCTTTAAGCAAGTTCTGAATATAGTTAAGATACGATTCAGGCTCAATTAAAGGACTTGCTTGTTCGAGAGTTTGAAGTGCATTAGATAAAATACCTGAAATCCCTTGAACTAATCCACTAACTGACTCCGCTTCGTTAATCTGATTATTATATTCTACTGTTGTCTTCTGAAATATATGAATCTGAACTAAACTTGGGTCTAGATCATCATTATATATTACCTTATAAATACTACAAACAAGATTTACTATAGAATCTTTAATTCCTGAAATTAATGATGTTACTCTTGAGTTGGCTCTTTCTGACTGTTGGAGTACTTGCCATTTTGATCCTGAAGTTCCATCTAGAATAGTAGACGGTAATCCAAGGGGAGTAAGTACACTATTTCTAACATAATCAAGATTCTGTATAAGATCTAGAAGTTTATCAGTTAGCTTATCAAGTGGAAGTAATGAAGTCCTTGTGCTTCGTTAATTAATATATTTATTATTATATATTACAGACTATATCATCTCTGGTTTTTATCCCAGAGTTATACATTTAGTCGTTGAGAAAGGATTTATTGTTATATCCTTTTTGCTGATTTAATCTTAATATATTCTTTCAGCATTTTAGTATAATTTTCTTAGATCGTACGCATTACGTATCTAGCGACTAGCATTTAATCGTTCCATTATAATCAGGGAAAGCACGAACTGATTGTGTAAGAGCTGATTCAATGAACGAAACTACATCAAACTGGGCCGACAATCCATTTTAATATATTTTATTAAATTTAGACTATATTATCTTTGTACCTACTATAGTCGTTGAACTCTATTTTTACTTAGATTTATCTAAGAGATAGAGATGCTGATTTATATTTTATTATTTTCCAGCATTTTAAGGTATTTTCTTAGGTTTATGTAATATCCCTAAGCCTCTACATAATTAAAGGAAACTTCCAAGTTCGTTGTAGTTATTACCAAGCTTTTGAATTCTAGCACACAATTCATTCATGGTTTCTAATGGGACACTTTTCGAATATTAACAATTATTTTGTTAAACTAGACTATATCTTTGAGAATTTTCTCTCTTTGTACTTAGTCGTTGAAAAAGATATTTTATCTTTCTGCTGATTTATCATTAGATCTTCCAGCAATTCACAAAGTTCTATTAGATTTTATCTATCTAATCCGACAAAATTTAATCGGCATTTAATCCCAGAAGTTGAGGGGTAGAGAGATCTCTTAATGAAATAAGAGATATCAAAAGCTCTTTTATAACTAATTCTTTTATTTTTAGAATGCTTGAATAAAATAACGGTTCAGAGGCCATAAATGATTCTTTTTTAAGAACTTTATTTCTATTCTCTGATCCTTTATTTCTTCCTAGTTTTGGTTTTTCAGGTTTAGATTTTTCTTTCCAACCTTCTTCAAGATCATTGGTTAAGCGGAGTTTTGGATTACTTATATATATTATTTCAGTATTTGGAATTTCATATAAATTTCCATCATCTCCGATTGCTAAAAATATATCTTCTATATTTCCGTCTTCATTTTTCTTTTTCTTAATTACTACTGCATTTGGATTATTAAGTTCTTCGGCTCTGAATACAAGATGACCTTTTTCATCTCTTTGAGTTTGAAGCATACTATAATAACCTCCATAAAATACATAGTCATTTATATGATCTCGAATATAATCAATTATCTTAATATCTTTAAGTAGTATATCATTTATTCGAGTAGTTACAGATTCGTTGTTTGTAGAATCTTCAGGATTTAATACGGAAACTATCTGTTGAGTATCTTGAGATATAAAATTAACTACATAATCTGAGAAAAAATTTGTAGCCATTTTTGTAATATCTAAAAGATAGTATGATTTAAGTTCTGCCATTCTATCAAGATATCCAGATAATCTAGAACTCGGCTGGGCACTTCCAAGCAGTGGACTTGATCGTTCATTATCCAAAAATCTTCCATTTCCAGTTCCTCCAATAACAGAATATCCTCTTCCTCCGCCTTTACTGAATACATTTGAACGTAAAGGTATGCGTGAGTTTCCAAAACCTATCCCTGAAAATATCTTTTGAAATATTGTTTCTGATTTTTTCATATTTTATATAATTTTGAATAATCTATAATAGAATTTATATCTTCTCCACCTAAGATTACTCGATTTAATAATTGTTCTATTTCGTACTGTGAATTAAAAATATAAGGTATGTTTATCAATACTATATTATTTTTTATACAATAATCTATTTCAAATTTATCTCTATTTAATTGCCTTTGAAATCCTTTTTTATCTTTTCCATGAAAATAATCGACATATTCATAATGTTGTCTACCATTATATTCAATCCATATTTCTTTGCTATCAATAGTTAGTATAAAGTCAGGAATAATATTTTTAATATTAAACTCATTCTTTTCTAATTTAATACGTTTTCTGGATTCAAAAAATTTATTATTATTTATTAACCAGTTTTTTATAAATAATTCCCCTATAGAGTCTCCATTTAACCGTTTCATTGAAGCTTTTAAATGATCTGAGGGCGCTTGATAAAAATATTGATTGGTTCTTTTGTCTTTTATTTTAACGGGAGTATCAGTATTAATATAATCTATCTCTGAATAATCGAAGATTCCTTTAAACCTATCTACTGCTTTTCTAATAAATTCTTGTTTTCTTTTATTAACAGTAGATTGAACCATTTTTCTTCTAGAACATTTATTACAGCCGTGTCCTTGAAGATGACTGCCTGGTGTCTGATAAAAATATTCATTACATCTCGGACAGTGAATAAGTACTTTAGTAGAATTGTTAACATAGTTAACTTTATCATACCTATAAGTTCCTTTACCATAAACAATCTCTGCTTTTCTTATAAACTCTTCCTTTGTGGAACTAGTACACTGTTTATTTTTCTTAACTCCAATAATAGGATGATCTTGATGTTTAGATACTAAATAGTCGAAACAAGTATTCCATTCTCCTATAATCGTATCCGTTCTTGGATCAACATCTAAAACAATAACTTTTACCATCTCTTTGTGAGATGATATGAATTCTGGTAAATAAGAAAAATCATAATCAGCTTTAATAGTAGATTCTAACCTAGATTTTTCGTACTTCTTGATGAAATCATATTTTGTCATTACAGTTAATCCTAAGAAATTCTCTCTCCTTCCAAAAGAAGGTCGATTAGATAAAATATCTCTTATGTAATCTTTAGTAGTATCAAAACATCTGAAGTAATATTTATTTATAATTAGTTCTATTTCATCAAGATCTAACTTATTAGTTAAGCTATCATAATATATCCATCTCTCTAGCCAATTTTCATAATTTAATCCTCTTTTATGAAACTTATTGTAAAAGCTATCATGAACTTTCCACCATTTATTTAATTCCGGGATATAATAGTATTTATCTATTCTATTTAATTTATTTAATAAATAAATACTTCTAATAATTGGATAAGTATATTCCAATGGTACGGGTAATAATTTATCATTTTTAATCATATTTTTTAAATCATCACTTCCCGAGATATCAATTATATGTTTTGCTTATTATATTTAATCAATGTAAAGGAGCAGAGTAGCTAATTCCACTCCTTTGTATAAAAATATGATTAAAATAATAAGTCTTTGCGATATCTCATCGTTGACTTTTGTAGTCCTAAGGAGAATTGAACTCCTGTCTCCACCGTGAAAGGGTGACGACCTAACCACTAGTCGATAGGACCATTTTATAAGACCCTTGAAGCCTTATATGTGTAATAGTGTAAACTATTTGTTGTTAATTTAGTTTACTTACATTATGCCAAATAAATTATTTTAGAGATACATAGTTCGAGAGAATAGTGTATCTCGTTCATTTTTTTTTCTGTGGAGAATGTGGAACTCGAATCCACGACCTTCTGAGTGCAAATCAGATGCTCTAGCCAACTGAGCTAAATCCCCATGAAAGTTCTATAGAGCTAAACCAATAACTCTATAGATTATTTTTACTTACTTATTCTTTTTATCGTAAAGTTTCTTAGCTCCAAGTGCTGCACCTCCTGCTAAAGCAATACCTCCAGCAATTCTACCAGCTTTTGTATTCATTACTTTTTTAGCTTGTCCAAGAAGTTGTTTTGATCTTTTTGTCGTTTCTTGAGCTACTTCTGCGACTTTCTGAGTTTTTTCAGCAGACTTCTTTACTGCTTCGGTTGTTATTCTCTTTGGACCACCTTTCTCAGTCACCTTATTAACAATTACTTCTGATTTAATGGGTGCATTGAGTTTTGATGCGGCTGGTTTTCCAACTTTTGCTGTAACTGAAGTTTGACCACTCTTAGAAGGAGATTTTTTATGAACAGTTATATTATTGCCTTCTTTTCTAATATTCATATCTCCTGCTCCTTGATTTTTAATTTCAAGGCCACCAGAGCTAGAGACTGATGTTCTAGTTTTTGCAATATTCTTAGTTTGTTGTGCTGCTTGACCTGCTGCATGTTGAGAAGCTTTAACCGACTTTTGAGCTTTCTGAGTTAATTTTTGAGCTTCTTCCATTTTCTTTTCATCTACTAGGTTAAGTGGATTAGAAACAATTTTAGATGCTTTCTCTTGTGCTTTTGCTGCTTTATTTGCATGCATTTCGGTATTATGAACAGATCTAGCTAGTTGTCTATTCTGTTTTCTTTTTCTAGCACCAAACTCTCTTTGCTCTTCAGTAATACTAAATGTTCTTTCTTCAGCGCCTTCAAGAGTTATGTTAGTAGTAGAAAAATATCTCTCTTCTCCATTCTCATCATATAAGAGAGAAAAAATCTTACGTCTAATATACATAGTTACTTTATTTTTATTCCGTAGGGATGATGGGAGTCGAACCCATAGCGTTTCTTATGTATAACATCCTAAGTGTTACGCGTCTCAACCAATTTCGCCACACCCCTAGGAAAAATCAATTAATGTTTATTTGCATGATAGGCGGCTAATGCTTTCTCTGCATCTTCTTTACTATCATAATGTGCATTCCAATATTCGGCCGGAGATGTTTTCAGGCTAATAATTCTCCAAGTACCATTTGAATCTCTCTGAACTACTCCTGTTTTTCTGGCTTTCTCTTCTATAGCCTGAGGTACTTTTTCTCGGCCGGAATAGTTCTTTTGTCTAAGAATTATCATATTACATTTTAATGAATATGACTTAAGAAATCGTTAAGAGTATCTAGATTATTATTTCTAGAGTCCAGGTTTGCATCACCAACTTCACGTGTTTCTGTTTCGATTGCTCCTTCAGCTGCTTCAGGGATAATTTCTTTCTCTTCAGTTGTCTTATCGATTTCCTGTTCTGCTTTTTCATATCCTTCTTGAATTGCAGCAGCCTCACGAGAAGGAGTTTTTTCAATTTCAGCTCTTTCGTGGCTATATTCTTCACTAGCAGGATTAGCTTCTATTTTTGCTATTTCTTCTTCCTGCGAAAACTTTTTATTTCTAAGTATAATCATAATCTATTATATATTTTATTTTTTCCAACTACCTAATTTTAAATATTTAATCCAAGAGTAATGTTTTCTAGTCTCAAGGTACCCCAAGTCATTTTCATTACAGTAAGCTTCCTCTTCAAAACTAATGTCATGATAAGCATAACCACCAGAGAAGCCAGAAACAAAGAGGCATAATATCCATTCTAAGAGATACCATAAATAATATCCAAGGTAACACATCTCCTTCATTTGAGCAGTATGTATCTTTTCATGATTTATGTCGATATCACTTAACTTCGCATTCTTTCTAACAAACAATATCCCAAAAATATTTACTGCTTTATATCCTGGGAATGGTATGATATTATTTCTGATTATCTTCATACGTACGAATTTTTAGTTGCAGGAGCCTGATTCGAACAGACAACCCAAGCTTATGAAACTTGTCAGATACCATTTCTTTCATCCTGCGATATATTTTTATTAATTATCTTCTTTTCCTAATCAACGAAGGGTATATAGGAAAGATCTTTTTTTGTTCCTATATCCCATACATCTTTAAAAACTTCATTTACTTCTTACTCCTTCTCTCATCCTCACGTTCCCACATCATTTCGTAGTACTCCTGAGGGAAAGTTCCAGTCATACAGATATAATTACCTGTTTTAGACATCTGAGTAAAATACCACTTAACCGCTTTCTTAAAGGGGTTAATAATTACTTTTTTAAAAATCGTTGTCATAGTTTAATTTAGTTTTTATTAGTTAATTTGTATTAATGTATATTGCTATGTTCCCCTTAAGTGAATCGAACACTTATGTTAAACTTAGAAGGTTTACGCTTTATCCATTAAGCTAAAGGGGAATTAATGTTTTCCCTTAACTAATAATCACTAAGTTGTTCTATAGAGCTTACATTCAAAAACTCTATAGATTATTTTTATTCTTTATCTTTCTTTTTATCGATTAATTTCTTGTTTACTAATCTTTGTTCCATAAAGTACACTCTTGGGTTTTCAGAGGTTACTTTAAATCCAAGTTTTTCATATAATCTAATTGCATTCTTATTATTCTTCTGTACACTAAGTTTTGTAGCTCCAGAAGAATTTATTAAATCTGTCGCTATCCCTTTACCTCTATACTTCGGAGATACTTCTAAGGCAATTATAGTATCATCCTCGCACGCTATATACCCAACCAGTTCATCATTGACCGGGGATACTAAGAATTTTCCGGTCGTTTTCCCTGGTATAAATCTTGCGTGCTTTAATATATTATCACTAGACTTATACTTATCTATATTCTCTTGTGTCCAGGGAAGCTCTTCATATTTTTGTTTTCGTAATATAATCATAACCAATTCAAAGCCTTATATATGTAATAAATGTAAAAATTATGAAAAATTTTAAAGTAGGAGATAAAGTAAAATCTCGTGAAACAGGAACTTATGGGGAAATAACTGATATAAATATTACCCCAAATAAACTCTTTGTCAGAATCAAAATAATGTTAACTGATAAAGAAATAGATATTCCGAAAAGTATTTTAGATTATGTTACCCCAGATGAATGGGAATTCGTTAAACGTATGGAAGAAAGAGACTAATAAAACAGTCTCTTCTTTTTTGTTCCTAGGACTTGATCGAACAATAGACTCTACGTCATCCTAGGAAGGTTTTATTATATATTATGGAAAAAGAATTAAAATATACCCTCTAACATGTCCTGAAATGCCTTCTGAGATTCTTCACGAGGATCGGAGGTCATCTTAGAAAGGGATTCTAACTGTTTCTTAATTCCTCCAGAGTATCCCATTTCTTCGCCTTCATCTAAAAATTGTTTTAATCCATAAAGACTCTGACACAAAGCATCCCAAATATCTTTAGAACCTACACCATTATTATCATCAAATATTGTAGGGTTCTGAGTGGCTTTTTTTGGATGATCTACTTTAGATTTTCCTGTTTTAGTAGTAACATATTTTAAATCATATGCTTCTCTTTGTAATCTTTTATGAACAGGAACTTCTAGTAGTTCATTATTTATTATATTTTTCGCATATAAACTAGGTTCAGAAGGACTATTATCAGTGCTTATATTCAAAGTTTTTATACCTTCTCTCTCACAATCTTGAAGAATTTGTCGTGAAAATGCTTGATCTGCACTTACTACTATATTAAATCTCTTTTTTAATGCCAATATTAAATCAAATATGTGAAAAAGAGATGTTTGTTGACCTTCTTTTCGTGATACTCCTAATAAAAAATGACATTTAAATTTTGGTAACTTTGTATCATTAACTATTTCCCAATGATCAAAGCTGGAAAACGCTAATCCAGTTATATCAGAAGTAACTCCTAAATCGAGACCTAAAACACCAAAAGTTCCCCTAGGTAATATAGATATCATAGGCTCAACTTTAGATATCAGTCTATCAGTTTTATCATAGAAATCAACTACAACAACTTCTGGAATTCTGTTTTTTATAGTTGAACAATTCTTTAAGTGTTCTACCGTTCCTCCAAAAAAGTTATCATTAGATGAAACTGATACACCTGCTTTGTCCATTAAAGCAGTATATATGGAGGTTTTGAACTCAGGTAATAATTGAATAGGAACTTTTAACACTTTGTCTGGATCTTGATCAAAACCTAACTTATAATCTTCTGGTAATATTTGTGGTGGATATAACCCATCTCCACTATAAACAGAGAAAGTTTTACCATTACTTTTTTCGTAATCCTGCGGTTTCACAGCCCAATGTGAGGGCGAACAATTCCATGTTAATTTAGGATCCGTATTATCCAAGAACCAATTTGTAACCGAGGAACTTCCTTTGGCGCTCGAATCGATGATAAATTGACCCACTTTTGTAATAGCATCATCATTAAAACGAGAAGTAAAACGAATTAAAGAACTTGATACTCTTCCCTGTGCAGACTCCTGATTATCCCAGAAATTTATTTCTCCCATCAAAAAGAAGACTACGTCGCTACCCAAACCTCCTCCCCCACGAGGACCAGATGTAATTATTTTAAACTTGAAATTTGGTATTATGTTCTTAAAAAATGGAGAAAATTCTAAAACTTCTCTATTAAACCAATTCTTAAACTCAATTATAGCAGTATCCTCCGATCGGTGGAATATAACAGCTGAGAAAGGTTTAGGAGATAGTTTCAGTGTTCTACTAGGATTCTTCATACATAACATCCTAGCATATGTTTCTGCAAGACATAATCTTGAAATTGTTGATTTACCTATTCCAATTGCACCAGACAGTACTAAAAAAGGCTTAGCTGTAAATACTTCATTTGGAAATATCGTAGGTAAAGAATCTTTCCAAAATTGAAATAGATTATTCCCATGGTCAAAGAATTTCTCTCCTCCTAAATAATAATCATCAGAATATAATCTTTGTATACTTGGTGGAATTCTATTATATCCATGTATTCTACAAAATACTAATAATTTTTCATGTTCTGTAAGATTTGTAAACTGATCCTTAAGATCTATAGTAGCTAAATCTCTTTCTATATTTTTAGTAGGATCAAACTGGTCTATAAAATTACTATCCATCTTGATCCTCCTTTTCTATAAATTTATATTTTGGTAAATCACCTATTACGGAAGATACAGGTTCTTTATCTATTAGTATTCTTTTCAGTATATTAAAAACTTGTTCTTCTGACTTTAACTTAGTATATGGAATTTCTATATAAATTATCTGATTAATTCCACAATAAAGAAAAACTGCTTGATCTCGTTTTATTTGATCGTAAAAAATATTACTATCATTTCTTGTAAAATGTTTAATTTCTTTATAATGTTGAGATCCATTAACTTCTATTATATATTTAATTCCATTTAATTCTAAATAATAATCAACTAAAACAATGTTTCTAATATTAGATATTTCAAGCTTTTCACCAGATAATTGATATTGAGGAGTATAATCTTCATATTTCTTTAATCCTAAGTTCTCTAACGAAGCTTCAACAAATTTTTCACCTCTAGATTTACTACAACTACATCCTCTACAACCACCTGTGATAGATTTTTTAAAGTTATCTGGGGTTATTGTATATTCTCCGTGCTCAGGACATCTAATTATAATATTCGTTTTAGCAGAAATATAAACTGATTTACTAAAATCTAAATTTGGAAATTTTTCTTTAGCTTCGTTTAAAAAAATCTCACCTGCTAATTCTCTCTTCTTTTTATTTCGTAGATATTGACCTAATTCATATATATTTTGCTTCCTTAAAACAAAATGATTAAAAGTTGTTTCAAATTCTCCATATATTTCACCAGTGTATGGATCAATTTCTTCACAAATCAATCTTACTTTTTCTTTCTGAGCATTATATATAAATTTAGGAAGATATTCGTAATTATATTTTTCTGGATGAACCTTTAACGCTTCATCTATAAAATCTTGCTTAACCATACTAAGTTTACACTTATAGTTAGGATCTTCTCTAAGCCGCTCTCTAATATAATCTTTAGTATGTGGTAATTTCTTAGAGTACTTCTTTTCTATAATTTCCTCTATCCCTTCGTCTGTTAGTTGTTTCTTATTATCTTTCATAGTATATATTTCAATCACTTCCCGAAATACCACAACAACACATAACTCTTCTTCTAAAGTGGGAAAGCAAATCGGCCAAATTCACCTTCCCTTAAACATACACTATGAAAAAGAGTCTTCGATATTTCTTCGTTGACTTTCGTTCCGTAGAGTAGAACATTCAACTACTCTACAGATTTATTTTTATGCCAAATTTTTATAAGACGTGAAAGCCTTATATATAATAATATGATATAAGTTAATTCGTTACTGGTAAATGGTAACGGACTAAACTTGTAATTGCCAAAAAAGATATACTAGTTCATGAGAATAGGTATATCTTATTTTTATTTCTCTTAAAAGTCTTATATATGACGATGTAATTAAATAAGACTAATATTACTCCTTACTACATCAATAAAAATCAGGAGTGAATATTAATTACTCATATCATAGTTATATGAGTAACTTTAATCGTAGTTTAGACATACTAGTTTGAGAAAATAGGTATGTCTCATTTATTTTTTTTTATAAGACGTGAAAGCCTTATATATGATGATAAAGTAGATATCTACTTTATCACTATTAATAAGTCGATAGATGTACTTGTTCGTGAGAATAGGTGCATCTTATTTTTATTTCCCTTAAAAGCCTTATACATGTGTAGTAGAAATAAATGAGTACTGTTTTCTTACTACACACATTTTATAGGAAATACTACTAATTACCTTATTGTAGTTTATAGATATACCAGTTTGAGAAGATAGGTATGTCTTATTTTTTATGAGTAAAGTTTTAGTCAAAGAGATACATAGTTCGTGAGAATAATGTATCTCATTTTATTTTTCTAATTTAAGCTTCATTTTAGTTAGTCCTCCCCAACAAAGATCTTTTTCAGGAGTTGTTAGAATTCCATCTTCTCTAAATCCAAGTTTTTCATAAATATGTCTTGCATCCGGAGATTTGCCAGGGACTTCAAGAGTTAAATATTTATATTCTTGAGATTTAGCAAACTTAATTAATTCTGACAAAATAGCTTGAGAATAACCCCTTCCTCTATACTCTTCGTTAGTTTCAATCCAGATTATATTAAGTTCATCACTAGATTTTTCTAGGAGAATTAACTCAGCTACTTGTTCTGAACCTACAAAAATATCAAATGATGGATTCTTACTTCTCCAGTTTCTAATCATCTTTATAAATTTACCCAAGTAATCGAGTAAAGATTGAAATTTCTTTATTGTAAGAACCTCTCCTGTCTTCTTACTTACAATCCTAACTGAATCTTGAAGGGTATCTAATTTACTAAATCTCTTAATCTTCATAGTTTTCTTCCTTTTCTATAATTGAGGTATTTATAGCGGAGATGTAGAGTTCCGACCTCTAATCACGTAAATGATCGATCGCATTAGCAGTGCGTCCCTGTTCCTCACAGATTACTATCTCCTTAGAATCCTTGAAATTCTTATATATGTAATGTATAATAAAGGATTACTTTAATTAATTGTAATCATTGCCATTAATCATAGAATACTTAGTCTGGGAAGATTGAGTATTCTTTTTTTTGTTGTGTGGGAGAGATTTGAACTCCCGAAAGTATTAGCTAACAGATTTACAGTCTGTCCTCGTTGACCACTTGAGTACCACACAAACTTATTTTAATTTAACTAGATAATAAAGACCTTACTACATCAAATAAAATATGATCTTTCCAGAAAAATGGGTCTGATTCATCTTTTGTTTTTCCGAAATGAATATTCACTCTAGATTTACCTTCAAGTATATCAAAAGGCACAAGTAATACAATATTATGTGTATAACTGTATAGAGCAAAATAATCTACTTCACCTCTCTTATATAATCCTGATTTATTTTGAAGACTAAAGGTTAGGTCTCCATTTTCATTAATATGACCAGCAGTAGCTTTAGTCTGAATTTTATAAAGTACTCCTTTTATATCTGCAATTACATCATATTTACCTACTCCGATAGGTTTAGATGACATTATTCCTGCTCTCGCTAAATGAAATATAGTTGCACATTCACCTATATACCCTAATAAATCTGTTGTTAGTTTTCCGTCAAACTTAGATGAGTCTGCAATACATTTCTTAGGAGGAGCTATCTTTACAAACTCTTCTGCTTTTTCTCCTTCCGGCGGTTCAGATTTATCGGCTGGCTTTTTACCTTTGCTGAAACTAAGTGAATATTTCTTTGCACACTCTGAACAGCAAAATCTTCCAGAACCAAAAGAACCATCATGCTTTTTACCACAATACTCACATGTTTTTAACTTTTTTTCGGTCTGATACTTTTATTCCGTATCTATTAGCAGCCTTACGTATAGCTTCTCCTGTAGATCCATCACCACGTAGATCTGCAACTTCTTTGTAAGATTTTCCTTCGTGAATCAATAATCTTATCAATTCTTCTTTGTTATATTTCTCTTTTCCCATAATTAATTGTTTTTATAATTTTTCTTATCTTTAAAAACTTATATAGCTCTCCGTGGTAATTACGATATACCGACCCTTTGGTTAACGGCCAAATGCTCTGCCCCTGAGCTAACGGAGAATATTATTATTTTGAGCACCCTACCGGCTATGATCCAGTGATTCCGGGTTACAAATCCGGGGTTTTACCAACTAAACTAAGGGTGCAGTTTTTGATCATTTTTTAGATCAGAAAATTTTATAAAGCCTTATATATGAATAATAGTATATTTGCTATTAATAAAAATGCTATAATAAGAGATACATAGTTCGAGAGAATAGTGTATCTCATTTTTTTATTCTATACTCAGTTAAATAATTATCATTTAAAGAGAGCCCCGTCGAGCTCTCTGTCTTTTCACAAAATGAATTAATAAGCTTTATTCGATTCACATCGTTAACTTATTCGTTCCTATACTACAATTGAATGTAAAATCTCATATTTCAAGATTAGTATAGGAAAATATTTTATTCTATTCCATGCTCTTTCTGGAATAATCTCATAAAGTCTGCTACTACTTGTTTAGATTCTTCACTATTTAATTCAGAATTTCCAACTTCTTCTGATATTTTCTTCAATTCAAGATCAGACCCCTTGATAACAACACTGTCTCGAAGATTTTCTAACATGTCGATATACTGCATGATTTTTTCGATGACGATGAAGAGGTCCTGAATCGACATCTGACTTGAGTCCATCACGTTCTGCAAATCGAGTGCATGATCTACTATTAAACACAACTTAGATATCATATTAAGTATCAGAATAGGTCGTATACTTTGAAATACTTCTGATACATATAATTCCAGGATATGTCTAGACTTTGGATCTGCCACATTAACAAGGGTATTTGATAGGCTTCCAAAATCAACGTGAAGATCTATATTATATTCTTTATTATAACTAGAAAAAACTTCATTGAGCTTATGGGTTAGTTCTAGTGCTTTTTGTTCTTTTTTAGTACTTGCAATCGCTGAAGCATCCAAGATAACATTTTTTATACTTTTGGAATTAGGTATCTTAGGAGCTGAACCAATAATATTTTTCAAGTCCACTGATACATCTTCTTCAGGTTGCAAAATTTCATAACTATCAGGACCAGAATCAGCTCTCCCTTCTTTTCCTAGGATCTGCTTCTTGAATTCTGGATCGCTAAATGGGTTAACTGTTCCAATCATAGTATATTTTATTTAGGTTGTTGTTTCCATCTCATTTTCCTAGCATATTCATCAGCTTTTTTAATTTTATTTTCTGATGATTGGCTTTCTAGAAATTTTTTAGCACCTTCTTTAACTCTATCTTTTAGGATATCTTGATAACTAGCTCTCTTGGCTGTATAATCTTCTGCCAAGTTCATTAGATTTTTATTTCCACCAAGATATTTTCCTTTCTTAGAGATTGGAGAGGTTATTCCGGTAGCTATTCTTTTAATCTTCATTCTTTTTTCTCTTAAGTTTCATTCCGGCCGCTATTCCTGTTGCAGCTAATCCAATTCCTAGAGCAGCTTTTCCGACTCTTCCTGTTTTCTTAGCTATATTTGCATTTTTCCGGCCGATTAATTTCTTCTTAAGTCCTGAAACATTAGACTTAAAAGCTTCTTCGTTTCCTTTTATTACGGCTTTATATTTTTGATCTGCTTTCCTTACATTTCTCTTATGGAAAATCAGATCTAAGGCACTTCCAGAATTTGTATTTCCTCTTGCTACTTCGGCTTTAAAATTATCAGCCTTTCGGATTGCATCAAGTTTCTTTACTCCTTCTTTAAAATCCTTCTTTGCTCTTACTCCCTCTGTCTTCGATATCACCTTTTTAGCTCCACTCTTAATAAAATCTGCAGCTCCTATCGTGCCAGCTGTTCCAACGAGTGCAGTACCAAGAGCTTCCCCGATTCTTTTAGGTGTTTCATTATTAGATTTATCAGAGAAAGTTTTATTTCGTAATAGTCTCATAATTTACCTTTCTTTTGATATTTTCCTAAGATTTCTTCCCACTCCCAAGAATATATCCGAGAGGGTTGTTGTCTAGGTCCTGTTCTATACGTTCCTATCAACTTACCTTTACCTGTTACTTTAATTGCCGCTATAAACCTGAGCCGAAGTTCTTGTAGGTACCAATATTCTCCAGGTAAAACTAATGCTTTCGGAGATTCTAGGATTCCAGGTTTTATTAATGAATCGGCTCTTCCCATTAGCGGCTTGTATATATAATAAGTTGCTCCGATTAAACTTGTATCTTCTCCTGGGATTGCTGATATTCCGGAAAGAGCTTCAGAAACACTAGGGTAAAGGTCAATTCTAGGTTTTATATATTCTCCGTCTAAATTAGGTTGTGAAGATATATAGTATAGGTCGGAAACACTTTTTGTTTTTCGCTTGATTATCATATAAACATAGCATTATCACTGGAAAAGTAAGAATAATATAGTGGACTATCCCCTATTTCAATTATTCCTCTCCAATCACCTAATCCATAAAAATTGTGATCATCTAAATTATAGATACACTCTCGATCACAGTATCCATAATAAAGTACTAAATAATTATATTGATCTATCTCTTCAAAAATACTATAATATCCATTTATAATAATTTTTGACTGCTTTATATAATATTTACCTGTCCTTAGATTTTTATTATCCCAAAGATTTTTTAAGTAAGGAATTATCTTAAGTTTTGAAATATCATCCTTAGTTAAGTATTTAGATAACTCGAGGTCTATAAATTCTACTATATCCCCATCAGAATATCTAAACATATTACTATCTTTATCTACAACAGTTTCACAATTAACTTCTGGATAATTATTTAAATTTCTCCTTTTTTTGAAATTCTCATCAAAATAACTAGATGGCATAAATGGATAGTACATCATCGCATCTGGAGCTAAATCACTCTTTTTTATTTTCATTTTTCTTATTCTTAAAGTGTTTATACCTACTAACTGAACTAATACACTTGAACAAAAAGAAGAGGTCGGAGCTAAGTCCCGGGATACAAAATTAAGTAACCTACCTAATCTATCTCCGCAGCAACATTAGCGCCGAACCTAATCCCTGAAAACAATTATTATCTTTACTATAATATTCGAATTCTAATTAAAAAAGAAAGAATCTGTGTCAATGAAATGAGAAAATAAACAAATTATTAACAATTATGAAAAAGATTCTAATCAAGAGAGAAAACTCAATTAAAAACTAATCGCTATTAGTATGTGATAAACTGAACCTGTTAAGATGTATAAAGAAAGTACCAGAAAGGAGGCAACGACACAGATTCTTTCCTTATTTCATGTATAAGGCTTTTGTAAAATTTACTATTAAAAAGTGGGTTATTTTTGGTGTTTTTGAGGCTAAAATGGGTGAAAATTGATGAAAATAACCCACTTTTATTTTTTATCCTCAAAATCGATGAAAACTTGGTAACATTTTTTCGAAGACTAAGGATACCAGAATTCTTATCCCCTCCACTTCGTTCCGGGGCCTTCAAGAAACTGAATAAACTATATAAGGGATTAATGGAAAATTAAATAAGAATAAATATTTATTAATTAGAACTGAATGAAATAATATCTCTAAGTAGTGGTTCTACTAAATAAGCGAACATAGTGAGAGACCCGCCTCCCCTTCAGGGAGAGCGAGGTCGTCTTATTTAGGAGGTTCACGATAAATTAAATAATTAATCTAAATATAATATAAAGCTTTATATTCTATTAATATGTATCGTGAACCTTAAAAAGAGTACCGTCCACTCGGAGCCTGTAAGGGCTCCGGGGACTCTCACTTCGTTCGTACTTTTTAAGAACCACTTTAGGATTTAATATTATTTCATTCAGTTCTAATTAAATATTCTATTATATTCTTATTTATATTTTCCTATTAACCTTCTATATAGTTTATTCAGTTTCTTGAAGGCCCCGAAGCGTAGCGGAGGGGATAAGAATTCTGGTATCCTTAGTCCTCGAAAAAATGTTACAGGAAGAAGAGAAAAAGAGGAGTTGGTTTCCCATTAACTCCTCTAATCTTCAGACCCTTTTACAAATCCTTGAAAGCTCTTATTGATGTACAAGTACATCTGAAGATAGATTTGAGACTATAGAATCCTAAAGTATTGAAAGAAATGGATATAATAGTAATCTATCTTTTATATTTTTAACAATTAAAACTCAAAAAAAAATGTACACAGCAGAGTTTTATGTATCAGTCATGTTTATCGCAATATTCATGACTTTAGGGAGAATTTTGGTAATTTCCCTAATTATTGCGGCTTTCATCAAAATTATGTTGAAGGTAATTCGCATTATTCGACTAGATAAAAATAGTCTTTTAGAATAATAAAATTCATCCTAGGTCTCCTTACGACCTGGGATTTTATTTTTATCACCTATAAGGATTTGATTCTTCATTGAGCGTAAAAGCCTTATATATGAGAAGATAATAAATGTTTAATAATATACTCCTTAAGCTAGATATAATAAAAGCTTGAGGAGTTTTAATTTTTTAAAGTTATGAAGAATACAAATAGAGAAGAGATCAGAAGAGAATTTCAGAGGTTAAAGAACAGACTTGAAAGAGTAAGAAGATCAAAGCCTGAATTTAACAGACGCCAATATGTCAGAACAGCAAAGGGCATGATATCAGTCTATGAGGTAGGCAAGGATTTTGTGAGGTTAATTAAAAGGATAGATAACTTGAAACATAAGAGCAAAGCAATAAAGGAGCTTCGGAAATCGATAATTAAGTATTGTGAGAGAAACAACTTAATAACTCATTCGAAGATGTCTCCTGAACTTAGACGTTCGCTTATGGCTACATTATGTGGCTCAGGTTTACTTACCGTTTCCTTGTTATTATTGACTGAAAAAATAGGTCATGATTTGATGAAAGGCCTAGGAGGAAAAGTAAAAGAGAGGACTTAGTTCCTCTTTTTTTTATTTCTCCACTCAAAGCCTTATATATGAAGAAAAATAAAAAAAAGAAAAGATTATGGAAAAATTTATTACAAAAAAGAAAGCTGCGGAAATAGCAGGAGTAAGTACACAGACTATATCTAATTGGAGTAATGCAGGATTAATAACTGTCAGAATTATAGGTAAGTCGATGTATGTTGAGAGAAAATCGTTGGATGAGTTATTGAGAGGTAATACGATGGAGAAAGTTGTTAATATACGAGAACTCAAGGAACGATTAAGAAAAGAAGAGGAAGAGCTTTACGATAAGATTAAATTCATAACCAAGACAAAACGTAGAGTAAGATTTTTTGCAGAGACTGTGGTGACTGCAGTAGTTCTAGGCATGAAGGAATATAATGGTGCTTCGGCTGGAGATCGTATAGTAAGTTCATATGAGACTTCTATAAAATTTTTTGATATGATTGAGTCGATAAGTAAGTCATCCGATCCTGAATACTTGAAGATGACTTATTCACCATCAAAGAAAGATTTTAAATTATTATGGAAAACTATTCGTAGTCTCAGGGAAGATGGGATAGTAACATTAGATAAATTAAAGAATAAGTCATTAGAATGTTGCCAAAAAGATCTTGAGATAAAGAGATTAAAAGCCATCATCGAAGGAAGAAGTGATGATATAGAAAATGAAGTGGGGAAGGATAGGGTTAAATTATTAGAAACCCCTATACTTCGCGAAGATTTCACCGTAAGAGTTTATGGAGTACTTTGTTCAATTGGTGTAAAGACTATTAAAGATCTTGTGTCAATCGAAAAACCTAGGACTGGAGTTTATAAAAATCTTGGACAAAAATCAATCGGAGAATTAGATGATATGATTGAGTTGCACGGTTTATGTTGGTCTATGGATATTGATAATTTTATAATGACAGGTGAAGCGAGAAAGAAAAGAGAGGATTAATTTCCTCTCTTATTTTTTTATTTTTGTAGTATTTCTCTTATCCTCTTAAGGGTCTCTTTGTTTATTTTTCTTATTAGTTCCCATGATTCTTTAATAAACTTATCATATTCTATCCTCTCGTATAATTCGTCTTTATAGTCTAAGATATCAAAAAGTTCTTCACGTGTTATCTTAAATTTCTGTACTGGGGGAGGAAGGCTTTTATTTTCACTATTTATTTTCTCAACTCTAAGGAACACACTATTTTTTACTTTAGAGATTACCCATCTTTTTGTGTATCTCTTTAAGTGTTTTCCTCCAATCGTTCCAAGTACTATTAAAAAATCTTCCGTAAATAAAAGACAATAAAATTCATTGAGAACAGCATTTGGTGTTTCACAAAGTTCTATTTCCATCATTTGTTCATGTTTCTCTTCCTCTCTTCCCATTTCTCTCGAGCTAATTTTTGTAAGTCTTCTACTGTATCTGTTTCATCTACTATTTCTATTCCAAGTAGGTTTTCAATTACATCTTCAAAACTAGCAACACCGATAAAAGTACCATATTCATCTACTACTATTGCCAAGTGTTGTTTTGTTTTTAGGAATTGTTCGAATAGTATGTTTACGCTAGACGTTCCTGGGATAAATATTATATCTTTATCGTAATCAGTATGTCCAATCGTTAATTCTGGTTGGTGAACGTCATAATCTTGGTATATATCAGTTTTGTATGCTATTCCGATTATATTATCTTCTTCACCATCCCAAACAGGTATTCTAGAAAACTCAAAATCATCCGGAAAATCTTCTAGTGTTGTATTGATATCGAAAGACTTTACAACTGTTCTCGGAGTCATGATATCTTTTATTTTCAAGTTATCCAGGCCTAGTAGATTTTTAATAATTTTGCTTTCTCTTCCTGTAAACACTTTCTCTCTTTCTCCGATTGTTGCCATGCTAGACACTTCTTCTCTAGATACGGTTGCTTCTTCTGTTTTAGGTGAGAAGATAGCCATAATATATCTAGACATCCACACTATAGGGTATAATAAGGTGATCATTATTCCTAAAGATCTAGCAGACAATCCCATAAAGTTTCTCCAGTAATGTGCACCTATTGATTTTGGCATTAACTCAGAGAACACTAAGATACAGAAAGTTAAGAGTCCAGTTATAAATCCAAACCATTCTTGTCCTAGAGCTTTTGATGCTTCTGATCCAATTAAGGCACTCGTAGCTGTGTGTGATACGGTGTTTAGTATTAGGATTGCAGAAATAGCATCATCTACTCTTTCTGTTTTTAGTTTCATAAATTTCTTAGCAACCTTAGACCCAGCGTCTATTTTAGATTGTATATAAGACACTGGAGTACTAAGTAATGTAGCTTCTAAGAGACTACACATAAAACTAATAAAAATTCCAACTATAAAATAAATCGTAATTAAAAAATAAGCATTCATAAAATTTTAATTATTTGTTATTAATATATTTTTTATCGTCTTACAATTCTTTCCATACATATTATCTGTAGTTATATAACCTTCTTCCTTATCCTTATGGATCATATCAAGTTTAGTATCCAGTACTTCGATAAGATCTTTGTCTGAGATATATATTTCTTGAACAATACTATTTCTACCACTATAAAATCTCATTTCAGGACTCTCAATAATGCATAAGGGAGTTGATTTTATTATTTCTACGATTCGACTTTTTGAAAATCTCTTTATGTATGAGGTATTACGTAAGTTGTTTGTTGAATCTAGTAAAACCAACTTCTCTCCTATAACTAACGAGATATCAACTTTTACAAAATTCTTTATTGTTCTATATTTCTCTACTATTAATTTTTTCATATCATATATAAGATTTTGCGCTTCTCAGAACTTTAAACTCTAATACATGACAGAGAAAAATTTATATAAGAAAAAGTATAGATTCGTTCTCTGTCTTTTCTTGTTTCATGTGAATAATGTTTTTAGTTTTAGTTCGGAGGGTGAGTACTATTTATAGGAAAGCCCTCTCTTAAAAGTAGAAAAGGTGTAGTGTTTATTTAATATATGTAGTAAAATTATAATTATGAATGAATTTTATAATTGCCCTTTAAATTTTGGAGTCGATTATAACTCATGGGGGGAGTATGGAATAGGTATTATTCCATCAATTCCTTACCAGATTTATTTCGACGATGACCTGGGTGATAGTAATAAAAAGGATGATGACAACGTTCCTGGAGATTCTGGTAAGATCTATGTTAAGGATGGAGTGTTGTTCATACCAAATTCTTTTCATGCTCAATTCAAACCAGAAAATGAATTGTATATCTATGATGAGACTGTAACTTATCAAGATTCTACTCTTGGTCTTGTAAATGATTAAGAAAAATTTTTTAATTTAACGTTTAATAAAAGAAGAAACTATGAGTGAAAAGATCTCTAAGATTTCTGTCGACAACGTAGTATATGATCTATCTGTCGACATGTCTAGTGTAGATGCTAAGGTATCTGAACTAGAGAATAAAATTTCTGAAGGCGATGCAGGTCTTCAAGAAAATATTGATAACTTAGCCGAAAAGGTTGAGTCAGAAGCTACTCGTGTTGATGGAATGGTGAATCAGATCAATGAAAATGTAGCTTCATCCATTGAAACTCTGAATAATAATCTTGTTCAGGCTATTGAAACAATTAATGGTGGTATTGCAGCTGAAGTAACTAATCGTGAAGAAGGTGATAAAGCTCTTCAGGCCTCTATTGATGAATTAGCTGAAAAGATTAACGGAGAAAGCGGTGATTTATCTGAACTTGAAGGAAAGGTTGAGAAGAACGCAGCTGATATTGCAACAGTAAACAGTAATCTTGTTGAGGCTGTTAACAATATCAATAAAAATATGGCTGATGGTTTTAATACTATCAATGGCGGGATTAACAATGAGATACGTCCTGAATTAGAAAAGGCTGTTAAATATGAGGATACAGCTACCGAACAAAATCCTGGACGTAAAACTATTTTCTTGAACAACCATGATAATATTTGTGGAAAGACTACTGATGGTGGTTCTGTAAATATTGCAATGGTTTCTAAGTGGAATAAGGTTGATCTTGGAAGTACTGCGATCGAGTTGAATCTTAATGGCTCAGCAGAACATCCTACTTATAATGACTCTAAGGAAATTGCATTCTTGGAAGATGTACAAGGTAGCATGGAGACTATCGCATTGGTTAAGAAGGATGACTTGACTTATGAACTTCAGGTAGGTGATAAGATTGCTGGAACTATTAATATTCCCGCCGATCAATTCCTTAAGTCAGTTGAATATTCTGCAGACGATAAATCATTAACTTTCGTGTTTAATACTGCAGAAGGTGAACAGACTTCGGTAGTTGATCTTAGTTCTTTGGTTGATACTTATGTAGCTGGCAGTGGTATTGAGTTGGCTGGTAATGCTTTCTCAGTAAAATTAGATCCAGCCAGTGAAGTTTACTTGAGTGTATCCGAAGCAGGTATTAAAGTAGAAGGTATTGATGCCATTAAGAAAGATATCCAGGAAGTATCTGCTAATCTTTCTGTAGTAGATAAGAAGATTGAAGAGGAAATTCGCCCTGAACTAGAAAAGGCTGTTAAGTATGTAGATATAGCTGATGAGAATCTCCCTGAACGTAAAGCCATTGTTCTTAAGAATGGTGATGTTATTCTTGGTGAGAAAGTAGAAGGCGGAAGTTCAAGTCTTGTTCAGCTCAATCGTTGGGGTGTAGCTGATTTTGGTTCTGCTAGTGTTCCTTTCAATATCAATACTCCTAAAGATGTACGTCCAACTGTTCAAGAAGCTGGTCAGTCTGGTGAAGAAGCTCATAAGATTGCGTACCTGAGTGATGTTGAATCTAGTTCGGCACAGATAGAAGAAGTTAAGGCTGCTCTTGAAACTAAAGCTGATAAGGCAGATGTTGATAGTGCAGTAGAAAATATAAATTCAGCACTTGATCAAAAAGCGGATAAGATAGCAGTTGATGCGATTACTGAACAATTAGCTACTAAGGCTGATGCAGAAAGTGTTGATAATCGTTTTGCTACAGTTAACGAAGGTCTTGATTCTAAGGCTGATAAGATTGCTGTTGATGCTATTACTGAAAAGGTTGATGGTATTTCTGCTGATCTTGAAGGTGTTGTTAAGTATCAAGAATTCGGTGAAGGTCGTAAAACAATTCAACTTTCTAATTATGACAATATTTCTGGTATCGATACTAAGGGAGAAGGTCATAATCTAGTAATGTTGTCTAAGTGGGATAAAGCTGATTTTGGTGCTCCTGGGGTTGAATTGAATCTTAATGGTTCTGCAGATCGTCCTACTTATAATGATACTAAGGAAATTGCTCTTACCGAAGATATTGAAGCTGCAAAAGAAGGATTGATTTCTTATAAAGTTCTCGAAGATGGTTCTAAGACTATCGAACTTGCTAATGGTGATTCTTTGAGTGGTGTTAATGCAGAAGGTGTTGCTGGATTTAACCTGGCAAAAGTAAGTGCTGATGATAAAGTAGAGGTTGGTTCTGCTGGATTGACTCTTAATTTAGTTGGTGCTGCTCCTCGTCCTGTATTTAATGGTGAAAAAGGTATTGCACTTTCTGAAGATCTTGAAACTAGAGCTAACGAACTTCAGGATGAAATCAATCTTAAGGCATCTCAATCTGACTTAGAGGCTTATATGAGTGCTACTAATACTAAGATTGAAGAATTCGAAGGTAAGATTGGTACTATCCCGACTAAGGTATCTGAACTTGAAAATGATTCTAACTTCCAGGATGAATCTCAGGTTAATGCTAAGATTGAAGAAGCAACTAAGAATGCGGTTGAGTATTTAGAATTTGGTGAAGGACGTAAGACTATCCAACTTTCTAATTACGATAACATTTCTGGTATTGATACTAAGGGTACTGGTCATAATATTGCTATGATCTCTAAGTGGGATAAAGTAGACCTTGGTGCTGCTGGATTAGAGGTTAACTTGAATGGATCTGCTGAACGTCCTACTTATAACGATACAGAAGAACTTGCATTACTTAAAGATGTTCAGGGTATTGTTATTCCTAGCAAAGTATCTGAATTCGAAAATGATGCTGATTATCAAAATGCTTCTCAGGTTGATGCAAGAATTCAAGAAGTAGTTGCTGCTGCTCCTGAGGCTCTTGACACACTTAAAGAACTTGCAGATGCTCTTGGTAATGATCCAGATTTCGCTGGAACTGTAACTACCGAACTTGCTAAAAAAGCTAATTCTATAGATGTTTATACTAAGGAAGAAGCTGATGCTAAGTTTATTACAGAACATCAAAGTCTAGAAGGTTTGGCTACTGAAAAATTTGTAGAAGAGCAAATTGCTGCTATTCCTCCCGTAGATTTAACCCCATATGCAACAAAAGAGGAGATTGAAGGACAGGTAAAATATAAAGATATTCCTTCTGAACAATTACCTAATCGTAAAGCTGTTGAGTTAGCTAAGGGTGATATGTTATTGGGCGGAGGAAATAATCTTGTTCAACTTAATCGTTGGGGAATAGTAGATCTTGGTACTCCTGTTTCTCCGATTAATATGAATACCCCTAAAGATGTACGTCCTACTGTACAAGAAGCTGGTCAATTAGGAGAAGAAGCTCATAAAATTGCATATGTATCTGATGTAGCTGGTCTTAGCAATACTCTTGAAGCTTTGAATGCAACAGTTCAAATTCTTCAAAGTAAAGTTGATGTTCTTACTAAAACAAATACTGAAGTTGTAAGTGTTGACGGTTCTGCTGGTGAATTGAAAGATTCTTCTAAGGATTATATCGTATCAGGATCTATTAATGAAAATGCTGAAATCGTTGGTAAGTCTATCTCATTAAAATCAATTAAAGTAAGTGATAATGCTAGACTTAAATTGAATGCTGGTGATGTAGAAGCCAAAGATCTAAATATTTCAGGTTCATTCCCGAAAGCTAATGGAAATACTGTAATAAGCGTAAATAATGCTGAATTTATCGTATTCAAAGATATGGTATTTGATGCATCTGAAGTTTATAACGGTATTGAGATTGGTCTAGCAAGCAATTCTGTACTTCCGAAAAATATCTTGTTCGATAATTGTAAATTCCAAGGTGAATTCAGTAATAATGCTATCTTAGTATTCGGTACTCAAGACAATGCTATTATTACATTGAATAACTGTTATTTCGAAAAGATCAGTAATGCACTTCGTATTAGCAATAAGATGAATGCAAAGGGTGTAGTAGTTAATATTAATAACTGTACTGTTGATCAGTGGGATACTAGAGCTCCATGGCAAGGTTTCTTAATACTTGAAGACTATACAAGTAAGTCTGACGAAGAAGCATTAGCTAATAACTTGTTTGCTCCTGAAAAGATTACCATTAACTTTAATAACCTAGTATATCAAGGTAAGAAAGTTATGCCTGAAGATGTAGCTTCTGTATGTGGCACGAAAGATGAAAATCAAGTAGTATATGTTTGTATAGATTCTGCTTCAGATGGTAATTATGTAGTTGCTTACGATAAGAATAGATATCCGACAATTAATTTTAATTAATATAGGACAAAAATAAAGAAGAGAGGGAATTTAACCCTCTCTTTCTTTTTCTACTTTATTACCAGTCAAGATATATTCATCAGTATCCATTCCCCACTGAAGGTTTAGGACTTCTGTTACATATTTATTCATGCTGGTAAAAGATTTCTTTCCGATATTTCTAAGTAAAAGAACTTCACGCATCTCCATTGAAACTAAATCTTTTACTCTCATTATTCCATTCTTCTTTAATGTCGAAGAACCTACATTTGGAAATTGACTGAAATCTAGTGGCTGATTCATTTGTTCTAATCTAATTTTCTGATCTTTTGTTCTAGCCACTACTTTTTTGTTTACTTCTTCTAAAGGCTCATTTACTGCCCTTAAGTACTTTTCAAAAATTTGTTTTACTGTCATAATCTTTTCTTTTTTTTTATGTTTTCCATGTATAAGGCTTTGAAAAGATTATAAACGGATCCCTACTTCTCTCCATCTTTATCTTCAGTGATGCAGCTAATAAAAACAAATAGTGCAATTAACGGAAGAAGGGGAAGTAACGAAAAGAATAATCTCTGAATTGAATCTAATCCCTCAGGACAAAGAGACTGTTCTTTCCTGATTCCTTCTAACTTAAAATAAATGATTACCCAAAGAAGTACAGCTATAAATAAGTACCAATATAGAAATGTTAACATAACCTTAAAAATCTCTTTGGAAGATCTTCACTAATTTGTAAGAAAGCTGTATTATTGTCTTTTCTATAGTCGGAAATCATTCTCTTCCAGTAATCAAAATTAATCAGTCGAAATCTAATAAATCTATCCTTTACCGGAAATTTATCATTATTAGACTTACTTCCAATTATACATTTCCCATCTCTCTTTACATACCAAGAAGTTAATGGTCTACTTAAAAACTTCTCTAGCTGTTCGTAAGGCTCAGTCCCAAAACAAGTTGATAGGATTATTTGATAATGTTGGTCTACTTTCTGAATAGGAATGATATCAGGTCCTATTTCAGTCAGCATACACATTGACATATAGGTATCTTTAAAACTATATCCAATCTGTTCAAATTTTTTCATTGTTTGGATTTTAAGATAGTTACTAAAAACATCCTCATAGTCATTTATATCTATCTTGTATCCTATGTATAATCTTTCCTCACTCTTATTATCTGATATAGAGTTTGGATTTTGAATTTCTATAACATTATTGTAAACCCAAGACTCTTTCTTTTTCCAATATGTGTTGAATATAATACTAAATAAATCAACACTAACTTCAAACCATTTGCTAATCATAAATAGGTATTAAAAATAATTCTTTTTCTGTTAATAATCCATCAAAAAATATAAGATTTCCGAAGGAGATAGCGAATATAAGAAAAGGATTTGTTTCTTCATTCTTATAAAAACTTAGATCCCCTGGAAAATTTTTCGTAGTTATATCATCATTCATTATAAATTCTACTCCATCATCAAATAAGAAATTCATCTTTATTCCATATGGACCTAGAAATTTACTCACATCCTTCAAATCTACATCAGGATAAATGTTCTTTCCTACTTTTATTTGTTTCATATTTATAAAAAGGACATTCTGTACCACAATCAAGGATACAGGCATTATTACAAAAATTTTTAATATCTCCGTACATATCTAATATAGAATGTATTTTGTCTTGAGATTTCTTTTCTCCTTGTTTTACACCAGATATAGTGTAATCTTTAGTAGATAAGTCATAGAGTTTTTCAATTATCTGTCCACTACCACCTTTTGCTAACCAATTTGCATATATCAAGTAATGTACTCTTCTATCTGTACCTAAATAAGAACCTACTATAATGCCAATAAACTTACCATGACCACCAAATATATCTATATCATCTTTCGGTACATCTACTGCAACTTTTGTACCAATAGAATACGTTATAAATTTATCGAAATCTCCATGATCACAGAAAGGTAATATAGTTACTACACTTCCTTTTTCAATTTTTAATATTGATTTTATAAATTCCCAAAACTTTTTCATAACATATATAAGGTATTCAAAGCCTTATAATTGATTTAATAAATATGGGTAAAATGAGAGTTATAAACAAAGTTATTAATTATGAAAAAGAAGTCTAGATCCCCATAATAAGAAGAATGAGAAGGAGGCTGTAATAGTCTTTTTCTCTTTTTTCTTCCTTTCAAATCCTTATATATGAAAAAAAAAGAAATCATTGTTATACTTTTTACTTTTTTATAAGAGAGTAGCATTAGTTTGAGATAAATAGATGCTACATATTAAACTTGTTTAAATTATCATAGGATATCTTTCTGGTCTGTGAAGATCGGAAAGATTTATTTTTGTAATTTCATTGACTTCAAAATCTTATAATTGAATAAAAACATAAATTATAAAAATTATGGGAAATAAAACAATTAAAGATTTTAGAAATTTTTATAAGTCTCAGAATCGTTTTAAAATGACTAGCTTCGATGATAAACTACATAAGATGTCTGAAGCTAGAGGAGGTTATATTAATCCTTATATCTTAGAAGAATCTGAGAGAAATATGTCTCAATTAGATATTTTTTCGAAATTAATGAGTAAGCGTCAAATCTTTTTTGGGACAGATGTAAACTCGGATAGTGCAAATATAGTAGTTTCTCAGTTACTATATCTTGATTCTATAGAGACTAATGATATTACAATGTATGTTAATAGTCCCGGTGGAGAAGTATATAGTGGAAATTCCATCTTGGACTGTATGGATTTTGTTATGTCAGACATTAGAACTATTTGTACTGGATTAGCGGCTTCATTTGGTGCTATGATTCTTATGTGTGGGACTAAAGGTAAACGTTCAGCACTTAGAAGAGCAACTGTAATGTGTCATCAGCCTTTGGGAGGAACTCATGGCCAGGCTAGTATGATAGAAATCGAGTGTAAAGAAATTTTGAGATTGAAAAAAGATCTTTACGAAACTATAGTAGAGCAGACAGGAAGAACTTATGAAGAGGTTGAAAAACTTTGTGACAGAGATAGTTGGATGACTGCACAAGACGCATTAGATTTCGGAATTATCGACGAGATTATTAAAAAGAAATAATAAAAATCTTAGGGAGTTGTTGAGATGAAAATCCAGCAACTCTTTATTTTTCAAGAAAGAGTTTATGAATATATTGGAAATTTTTACAGAAGATGTATCAGATCAAGTAAAATTTAGAAAATATTGTGAATTCTATCGAGATCTTGACCCAGGGAATATTATTTTTAACTGGGATAAAACTAATGCTGTCTTAGAAGATTCAGTTCAGGAATTTTATCCAGAATTTATTGTTCTCAGAGATTTTTTCCAGATTCCCAAAGTTCTTCAAAGATGTCCTGGTATATCTTTTAACTTGGAACGTCTTAAGAAAATTCACTTATTCTTTCTATCACTTGACGTATATAATACTCCAGAGAAAAAATACAGAATATTTAGGAATGATTTTAAAGTGTCTTTCAGGAAACAACTCATAGATTCTGGAATAGTATCGCCTTTTAAGAGTGGAGAAGAGAGTATAACCTCATCAATACCTCTGGGGGAAATTAAAAATCTTTATCATAAATGTTTACCTTGTGGTTTTTATTATAACACTGGAGGAGGATATTTTGATTCTTCATCTGAGGCACATTTAGAATTCCCTCTACCAAGAAATGAGATAGCAGTAATTCGAGATATCGTACTTCTTACTGAAGGAAAATATAATATAAGATTTGCTGGAAGTGATGCAAGAAGGTTAATTATTAGTTACAATGAAAAAGATTGATTTTCGTGAGTTGATGTGTTCTGAAGTAAGTATTAATTTTAAGTTCTTACAATATAGTCTTAGAAAGATGAATAATGAGATCAGTCAAGATCTAATAGAGGAGATTGATTATTTTTATCCAGAATTTCGAGAGTTATATGATTACTTTATCGAACCTGAGAGTATAAATTTTTTAATGGCAGATCGTCTTTATAGATACATAGATACACGAGAGATGCTAATACTTAAAAAAGATCTTGAGTTTATTATGCCTTTTGGGTTTACTTTTAATTCGGATTTTAATGATGGTATGCGGAAAAGAATAGATAATGTTATGTGTGGAGATTATCTTCGACCTATAAAAGTCAAGCATATTATCCCGGTTATTAAGGAATTCTGGAAGGGTAAGAGGATAGAAAGAACAAAGATCTGGATAGGTGATTTATTCTATGCAACGTTTGGAGGATGTTTCATAGAAGGAGATCTTAAAAAACCACTTAGAGATATTAAAGAAGATGAAATAATATATATTAATATAATAAGATGAAATACCTAACTAGTTATATTTCGGTATGTTCAAGTGATCCGAAAAAAGGTTTAGAGTTATATAATAAATGCCTAAAGATCAATCCTTCAAAACCCCCTAGATACGGAGTAAACTTAGAGATATTAATTCCTTGGGTGGATTGGAATAACTACACAGATATTTTATTTCCTACTATAGCAGAATTAAGATCTCTTGAAATCATGGAGTACGTGTGGGAAACTGATCAGAAAATTGAAATACTTCCTTCTATCGTTATCGAAAAACTATATAAAACAAAAATGATCAATGTTTTAGGAAACCTTATCGGAAAAGATCATTCTCAAGATTACACTAGAATCTGGTTTCTTGATACCATAAAGCCTAATAAAATCTTCAGTTATCATCTTGAGACCTCATACACTTCTTTATTAACTGATATCAAAGATAAAATAGAGAATGGGTATATAGAGAAGGACGTGTTATATAGGAGGTTTATAAATAGTAACCCAAAAAGATTCGAGTCCCTTAATAATGTAATTAAAAACATATAAAAATTATGAACGAACAGGAAATAGATTTTAGAATAGAGTGTATTTTGGCAAGAGCTAGAAACATTATCTATTATCGAAGAATTGATAATCGTCCTAGATGTCAGTATATTCATGCAGTTCGAGGACTAAGACAAGATACAAGAGAATTATCACTTAGTCTTCCTGATGTTGAAAAGTACAGAGACATAAAAGAGTTGTTTGGAAGGATAGTAAGAACAATTCCTCCAAAAGTTAAATCAGAGGAATGTGAGGAAATTATTATGAAAGTAGCTGAGATTCTAATGTCTCCTGAAGAAATTAGTAAACTACCAGTACTTCCTATATCAGAAGAACAAGTTTTTGATGAATAAAATTGAACAACTCAAAACTCTGCTTTCAATTTTAAACAACGAGGGTTGGTGTATTCAGACTAAATTTGAAGCTTTTGTTAATTACCCAGAAAAAACTGAGGTTATAGAACTCATTGACGATTCACCTTATTCTGATTTTATAGATATTTTTTATCAGTATGGGGAAGAATTATGTAAAAGTATAGATTATGAAGTTTTATATGCAGTCTATGATCTTAAGAGAACTTTGGGGTTAAAAAAGTATAAAGAATATGTTAAATTTACACAGGAATATATTAAAACTATGATAGATGATTATAGGGTTAGTAATATTGTTTGTTCAGTTAATCCTGTACTAAGAGACCCTCATGAAGACTTACAAGGTTATGTTGGAACTATAAGGATAACTTCAGTTGAAGAAATATTCTTAAAAGGAATGTTGTTTCAGCTTAAGATTGGTTTTTCTGATTACCTCGATTTCCTTAAAGTAATATTTAGGAGAGACTGGAAATTTGTAGTAGACAGTAATAAATTATTCATATATAAAAGAACAGTATGACTAGTAGTAAAAGAAAAAAAGAAAGACGTCACCAAAGATACCTAAGGAACGTCAGAAAAGAAGTTGAACATAAGAAAGAAGCATGGGAAGCCGGAAAATTGATTGAAGAGAATCATAATAACGGACCATATTCGGCTGGTTATAGTATTGAGCTTGGAGATAGATTATACAATATAATTCAATCTTATAAAGAACAAGCTTATCAAAATCCAGAATGTCCAGCCGGTGATAACGATTTTATGTTGAAAAAGTTTAGGATGTATAGAATGAAAATCCGAGACTTTATCCTTCATTATAATCCAGATATTCCTAAGACAAATGCTTATGAATATCTTAAAATGGCGATAGAGACATATTGGGATAAACCAGATAAATTATTACTATTCTTATGATAACACTAGAAAAATTAAATTTCAGTAAAGAATCAATAACTTCAGTAGTAATCGAAAAGAATATGATTCTAGAAGAACGATTTAGATATTATCCAAAGTATGTATTGGGGTTCTGGCCTTTTAAGATTACCAAAGAGAACTACTTAAAAGATACAGAAGGATGTGATAATAGATCCTACAAAAGAAATTTTAAACCAGGAGAGCTCATAAGATTGCCCAATTCCATAACTTGTAATATTAATGATGGAATGATTGGAGAAGATATGTATCCAGATGGTTCTCATAAAGTGTACAGACTTCCATTTATTACGATTACTTATAAGAGAGATTCTTTTGGAAATCTCACTAGGAAAAGTTATACATTTAAATCTGGTAAAGACTTAGATGAATTTCTTGATATACTTTATAAAAATGGATTACTTACCGATAGAGATCTATTTTATAACAATACTTTAAGCGAATTAGTAAAAAATATTAAATTATGATACACTTAAGAAATATATCAATACAAGATACTACCATAACAGAGAAAGGTTATAATACCTGTACTGAGATATATATTAATCCAACTCCATTAGTATTACAAGATCATAAATTTTACTTCACGTATAGAAAGGAATCTATTGAGAGGAAATTTCTGTTCTTCAAAAAGAAAAAAGTGGAGAACTACTGTAATGTATTAGTAGCAGAAGAGTCAAGAGAGATTATAAGAAATTTTTCAGAAATCAGGTGTGTTCCTGGAGAGACAATTTTGGATTGTGGTGGTTATTTTAATATAGGTGGGAATTGTTTAATATCTAAGACTTCAAAGGATTCGATATCATATGAATTAACTAGGTTGCCTAGGATTATGATAAATTACACCTATGAAAAGTGCCCTTACTATAAAGATATATCCTTCAGAAGTTTGAGTGATCTAGAATTTTATATAAAGTACTTAATAGATTGTGGGATAATAAATTCGAACAGTCTATATCAAAATGTAAGTACCTGTGAGTTAATTACTGATATTGATAAATATTTATTAAATCTTGTACAAAATGGTAAATGATGATATTTTGATTAAATTTGCAAGAAAGAGAGGTTATTCTAAAACCTGGCCAGAACAAGTAATTAAGATGAAAGCTAGGATGATGGATATGAAATTGGGTTTTCCGGGGATAGGAAATGATCACCTAAGTCTCATGGAATATCAAAACCTCAAACAAGGAGATATATTTATTTATGATCCCTACGTAGAATCTGGTGCAATCGGAGATGAAGCACCTATGATGTTAAAGATTCTTGATAATGGGATGTGTTATATTGAAGGTATCGGTGTTGGTCTTGATAGTCAGAGAGATCCTAAACGTATAAAATTCAGATGGAGAGATACTATTCAATTACCTCCATTACAGCCAGATTTCTTAGTCTTTAAAGTAGAGCCAAGACCAACTTTAAATGGGGGTCCAGGGTATTATTACTTTTATAAATCTTATCGTGATTTTAGATATTAAGAGATGAATCAGAAAGTAGATAAAATATTTAAAAGTATTCAGGAAGAACTAGGGAAAGGTTCCTTTCAATATTATAGTACTATAACTAAATCTCACTATCTCTATGTAAATAATAGAGTTATATTCTTAATACATTCAGATGAGATTGGTCCAGAGGCTTTAGATGTAGGGATGTATATAATAAAGCCGGATAAACAAACTTCCGTCCCTATCGAAGTGTTTGTTAGTAAGATACCTTTTTCTGAACTTGAAGATTTTATCTATCGTTTTATAGTATCAGAAGACTTATGAATCTGAAAAAAGTAGTTGTAGAGTGTAGTGAGGTTTTCGGAGATCCAGTACATGTAATAATATCTGAAAAAGATCACATCAGATTAATTTATTCATCTGGTGTACTTTTCGAACTACAAAAATTACAAGATAATTATATAGAATACACAATAATATATCTGGGAGTAGGTTCTAAGTACTATATGAGAAAAATAAAAACAATATCAGAAGAAGTTATTACAAAAGCGATATTACAGACAATCTTAGACGAAGAATAAAAAAAGAGAGGATTAATTTCCTCTCTTAATTATTTTTTTTATTTCACTTCAGACATCAATTTCTGAGTGTGTTTAATTTCTTTCTCCTTATAAGAAGTCATATTATTTTCAAGCATTACAACTTCAGATAAGCAAGCCTCTAAAGCTCTTTTAATTTGTTTTGCACGTTCTTTTCCTTCAGAATAAATCAAACGTTTAGCTCTAGATTCTGCAATTCTCTTACCGATTGTTTCATTGAACTTATCGTCTTTATGACAATAAGCAACGGTAATTGCTTTGAACGGTCTGCATATTCTATTCGCTCCTTCATAAGTAAAACGAATATTATCCTGACCTGTAATTTCGTCACTCAACTTAGCAACCATCTCACAAGTTACTGTTCGCTTTTCTTCGTTCACATGAAATTTTGTTGAAATAAACTTTACTTTCATAACTGTTATTAATTTATAAATTAAACATTACACTTATAAGGAATTGAGGAGACTGTAAAGTATACTCTCCAAGTCATTCCCCATTTCAATAGCTTATAAAGTTTAAGAGCTACCCCAAACTTCTTAGCCTCTCTTTTGAAATAGTTAATGATCAGTCTCTCATCATATCTCTTACACCTATATCTTTCTTTCGCAAGATTTTTATTACTCATTATTCCTCTCTTATCTCCAAAAGTCATTATTAATCCTCGCTTACAGATATTAATAGCATCTTCAAAACAACCTACTGGAGAACTAAACGGATCTAAATCTACAATATCAAAACTCTTTCCTGATTCTCTGAGTTTCTTTATTAGTTCCTTTGCATTTATGTGATATGTAGCTGCAAATTCTTTATTGATATCGTTGGTAATAACTTCCATCCCTAGTGATTTTTCATAACTAGTCCAAAATGGTTTCTTCCCAGAAAATGCATCTAATATTGAACTCACATCTTTATTTTCTAGAAACAAGTGACATAGGAATTCAATATTATTTCTGTATTTCTCTTCTATATGTTTTCTGTTATAAGTTCCCTTCTCAAGTCTAAGTTTTTTACCCTGTGTTCTTACTGCTTGCTCAGTTCGAAGGATAGATTTCGCAATTACACTATAAGATACCCCAAGATCATTTAACCTCAAGATATAATCGAGTTCATCCTTACTATACTTAATAAATTTCCGATCTTTCTTAAATAGTGCAGGTAATTTTTTAATAGATTTGCCCTCGATCTTTCCTTCTCCTAGACTTTTTAGAATTTCTGTTTCAAAAATTTCTTTAAATTTGTTATTATTTTTCATCTTTTCTTTTATTGTGTTTTTTTCAATATTAAGGATTTCACCCTAAAACCTTATATATGAATAATTTATAAAAAGAAAAGATTATGAAAAAGATTAAGAATCGTGAAGAGTTGTTTATCGTGTAAGTTATGATTTAATATCAATGTGTCATTTAGATGACTTGGAGGGATCCTATGTTGATGTTAATACTATTAACCTACATTCTAATGAATTTGGATCTAAAACAGTTGAATATACTCGGGAAAGAGGATTAGTACCTAAGAAATATCAATTCTGCTTTCCTAAGTCAATTGAAATTATAGGACGTAGTAGTAACGGTGATCGTGATAATGAATTTTTTGAAGTAGTAATTACCAGGGATTTCGGTAGATTAGTTGTTACTTACTTTCCAGAGAATATTTTAATAGAAACCGGAGATATACCAGGACAGAATAAACGTAAACTGTGTAAGATATTGAAAGGAACTATTATAGGAGATAGAAAATTCATTAGTGTAAACCGAAAAAGATAAATAAAAATAGAAGGAGACAATTAAGTACTCCTTCTTATTTCTTTTTTTTTAATTTATGAAATCTATCTTTTTTGTTTTTATAAGGTCTAAGTCTTGAAATGGAGTGCTTTCTATTAAATTCACTCCGGTCTGTTGAGAAATCCATCCAAGAAAAGTTAGGTTACCATAAGAATCTACAGTATACTTTTTCTCTGGATATATCACTTTCGGAAAATATAACTTATAATCAGGAAAAATCATACTCCATTCTAAGTCATTATCCTCATTCTTTAAAAATTTCTCAAGATTATTTACCTTACCTTCTCTACCATTCCAAGATATATCAAAACACGGCCGGAGAATATATGGACAAATCTCTACATCCTGAGCATCATAATAAACTCTGGAAATAATCTTACACTTATTCCTCACCAAAGTCTTTATCTTGTCCATAGAATAATCGGCCGTATTCAAAATTACTATCTTTCCAGTAATATATGTAGGATTTACTGGATTTACATGTATTAAACTACTCACAGAAGGATCAATCTCCTCCTGTAAGTAAATAGACTCAACAAATGCATCTAATCCGTTCCCATAATACACATAGTTCATAGTTATACCTCCTCGTCATCATCAAATATCTCCTGCTCTCTCCCAAGAATGATATTACAAAATTCCGTAATAACAACATCCTCCGGAAATTCATCTACAGGCTTTATAAATACTACAGTTCTTTCTACTACATCACCCATAGGAGTAACAGAAGAAACATTGTATAGATCTTTTGAAACCTCCGATAAAAAATCCTCAGGTATCATAGTCCAATCAATCGCCATAGAACTATCTTCATATAGGTCTGATACTAAATATCTGTTCATATTCTTAACATTTTAAAGTTGATTAATAATTTCTTCTGTATACTTAACCGGATCGAATTTCTTGAGCTCTTTTAATCTAGACTTGAGCTCTTTTATACGATCCGAAGTATCTTTATTTTTTCTTAAGTAACTGATAGGCTTCGACATAACAGAACTAACTATCTCTTGAGGCATTCCAAAAACTCTCATTATCTCTTCATCACTCGCCTTCGGATTTTTATTTAGAATGTAATCCGAAATAACTGGAAGAGCCTCAAGAACAGCTATATCAAACTGCGTCTTATCTATCTTCTTCTGATTAACCTTTACTACTAAATCTATATAGTTTTTATATGTATAATCTAACCAATCATATAATCCAATTCTAAACATAGTAGATCCTGTTGTTACATTAGTCGTGTAATTTGTAGCACTATAACAACATTTCCTTGCAAGATCTTCAATTTCTTCTATAGTAATTCCTCTTGCTCCTGGAACCTTTGAAATAATCATCTTAGGTCCATTAATGTCAGTAAGATCTTCCATATATACTTTCCCCTCTTCTGCTAATTTTTTAAATTTTTTGAAATTAGGAGTAAATAAGAAAGTATCTCCTTCGAATAATATTCCTGGATTACCAAAGTCATCTACAGTTCTGGTAAGCTTATAAGAATATACAACTCGTCCTTTTCCTGTCTTCCAAAGTCTCTCAAGTTCCGAATTTTCTTTATCGATTATTAAATTTGCATTTGGTTCAAGAAGTTCAGGATTATTGTTTATATAAGCTTGATATAATGATTTTGGACTAAAATTCGGATAATCATTTTTTACACCTATACATAAACCTGTTACAGAAGTCTTCATAAATAAACATAACGGGAGAGGTAACGGAAGATATGCTATTTCCATTGGTCCAACAGGTGATTCTACCATAGGAACCTCTTTCCATAATTCTCCAAGTACTCTATTATATACATCTGAAACCATTTGCTTTGTATACCTAGGCGCCGCATGCTGATTGTAAATACCAGAAATTTCCGTGTAACCCCAAGATCCATGACCACTAAAGACTCCAGTATGTACCAAATTCGCATTAAGTTCTTCAATTCCAGAAAGACTGTGAGGATGATAATTTGCTACACTTGATATTACTGTAGTACTAGGAATCATTTTTCCCTTTGGAAATTGGAGAGCTGCAAAAATCAACCTTCTATAACTTGGTTTACATCCGTCTTGTAAGAAAACTGTATGTCTTTGATTATTAATATAATTACCGAAGTCTAAGAAGGCATCTCTAGCAATTTCTCCGATAGCTTTTTGTTGAATTAATTCTTCTTGTGTGATCTGTGGTAAATCTAATTCTTTCTTTTTTCTAGCCATATTATTCAATTACTTTAATCTCTTTTAAGCAATCCCAGAAATCATCTTCTATTCTAGTTGCTGGGATATTTATATATTTCTCAGTTCTAAGATTTGTTACTTTTATAGAAAATGTATATATCCCGCCAGTATATTTCCTCTTTGTTATTGGAGGATATTCTAATAAAATTATATCTCCATTTTCTATATTAGTTATAAATTTTCTTAATGTTTCTTTGAGATAATAATCAGAAATATCTTTTACTTCTACTACTTGAATTGTATATTTAAGTGTAGGTAATGCTTCTCTTACTTCCTTAATATCTATATTATAAACCTGTAAATTCATTGCTAATTATTTTAAATTCTCCAAAATAATAATATAAGATAGGAAGTTCTGATAATGTAAATCTCATATACCTTTTATTCTCTAGATTAGTGATTTTTACTAACCCACTAGTAAATGTTGCAGGATAGGAAATCATAATCATATCACCTTCATTTAAGAAAACATTAATGAACTCCTTCTTTTCTTTACTCATTAACTTATATAGACCTTGATATTTCTTTGATAAAACACCTTCACGAGCAGATACTATATTTCTAGGCTCTCCAAGTATTAGTGTAACAGAAATATCAGGTACATTTGGATATTTATAGGTCTGTGAATCCATACGGGTTACTTATAATTCCAGCATCAAACAATAATTTTTTTCTCTCATCAAGATCTTCAGTTAATTTCATACTATAATCAAAACCATCTGGAGTTACCTGAATTAATTTTCTAGTTGCTGGGTTATAAAAGATATCATAGATCTGTTCCTTAGAAAGAGCTCCGAGACCTTTGTAACGAAAAAATGGTTTAGTAGGGTCTAATCCCACTGGAAAAGTTGTTCCAGGTTGAAGTGGATCCCCAGGATAAAATTTTTTCCCACCTTGTTCAAAAATAGGAGATATTACTTGATAAACCATTCCAAAATCAATTAAAAATCTTCCAAATTTTCCAAACAAATATAGTATAAGTTTTGCAATTTGACTACCGTCTGCCATATAATTATTATGATTTATAATAATATAGACTATATCTTAAGGTATTTCCTTCTCTGTACATAGTCGTTGAGAGTATCATTATTGATACTTTGCTGATTATCTTATTTTATTTTCCAGCAATTCACAAAGTTCTATCAGAATATTATTTTCTGAACGGACACTTATGGTTATCCGCATCGACAGCCAAAATTATTTTTCCAAATCTACTATATTTTTTTATTAATTCGTAAGCTTCTTCTGGAGTTTTTGCATCTCTAGTTACATTATTTACATCCATACCTAATCCAATTACTTTAAATATAGTATGAATTTCTTTATTATCCAAAGCTTGATCTATTGTTTTATCCGCCACGCTAAGTATCTTTCCACGTAGAGGCAATATACTGTGATACAACGTATTATGTCTTCCACTTTTCAATGATCCCCCAGCCGAATTTCCCTCCACCAGGTACAACTCACAACTCCATCTATCTTTACTAGTTGCATCACTAAATCCTTCTATTAACTCCACCCTGGATTTAAACATATTTCTACCCTGAGCATCATCAATCATCTTTTGAGCTTTTTCGGATGCACTAAGAGATTTCATTGAATCAGCTAAGTAGTTTAACCTAGCTACATGTTCTTGCCAATATTCTGGATTATTTCTGAATATCTTTTGAAATTCTTTAGTAATATCTCCAAAATCAGACTGTTTTACTTTAGATATTGATTTTAATCTCTCCTTGTTTTGAGAATTAAATACAACATCTTCACAAATAATGATTACACATAATTTTAATCCATTTGTGAGATATTTATGTTTTATTTTAAATTCATTTTTTAAAGCATCTTCATAGCATTTTTCTATATAATTTATATGAATTCCTTCTGCATCAAGACCCATTACACTGCCGAATTCTTGTTTTTGTCCAAGTTCAGGATCTGTTTCAAAAGTAGTATATACAGTTACATATTTATTTTTACTAGTATCTACTGGAATTATTGTTTTAAATATTTCAAATTTGAATGGTTTAAATGTACCATTTAAACGTTCTCTATTTACTATTAATTCAATTTTTCTTTTATATAATTTTTCTTGAATTAATAAGAAATATTGTAAACTTCTTAATGGTAATTTTGATGAAGTATTCTCGAAAATTTCTGGATCACCTCTAAATAATACTACTGTATTAAATCCTCTTGGTAATGGTTCATACTGAGGATTTTCAGAACTAAATATTAATTTTTCTAAGTTATCCAATTTATCTACTCCTTCATATACTTTATATCCTTTTTCAAAAAATAAAGCATAATATATATCTTTTTTAGATCTTGGTCCATAAGAATTCCATACTTCTTCTACAATTGGCAAAGATTTATTATAATTATCTTGAGTAACTTTTGACATCATAATAAATCTTTCAGAACAAGCTACACAGGCCTTAAGACCGCAACCATTCATTCCTACTCGTACATCAGAGGTCGATCCAAATTTTGAGCCTGCATGAATGTTTGTAAGGGCTACTTCCATTGCTGTTTGATTAGGTTTATCAACAGACATGAAAATTGGCATTCCCCTTCCTGAGTCCTGACAAAGTTGATATCCATTCCAATTTTGATCAATAACTGCGCTATTACAAGTACTACATGCAGAAACTTCGTCTTGAATATTCCCTATAACTTCTACTAAGAGTTGAGTAGTATCAGATACATCTCCTAAATACATACCTGGCCTAGTACGAATTGCTTCTGGAAATCCTAAAACTCTAATTTCATTGCTATTATTTTCCATAAATAAATTTAGTTTTTAAAAATTTCAATATTAATTACATTTTTAATATAAATAGTGGGAAGATAACACAATAATACCTCCCCATCTATAAGGTTTACAAGTCTAATGGTTGGTTATTTTTAATTATTTCCTGATAATCTACTTTTCTTATCCATTTATAACCTTTATAAATTATTATCTTCTTTCCTAGATTATGACTATAAGAAAATACTTTACTTAATCCCGCGTCCTTTATTGATTTAAATTCACAAATATAATTATTGTTCAAATCTAGCTTAACAATTGGAGTACTACATCTATTTTCAGGTTTATTTGATAATTTTGTAATTTTTGTAGATTCATAATTATTTTTATACATCCACTTAAATCCTCCATAATAATTATTATCTACATTATTTTTACATGCATTAGAAATTCTGTGCCTGTCTATTTTAAGAGATTCTCCTGCTATTGTTGCAGTTTCCCATTCCTTTATAAAATTTCCATCTATATTTAATTGTACTATAGAAGAATATATTTTTCTCTCTTTTTTGATAGAAGGAAGTTTATTTGTTGATAATATGTTGAAATCTTCTTCATACATCCATCTAAACCCATTAGAAGTTTTTGTGGGGTTTAATAAATCAGCAGCTTTTCTTATAGACTCATCATCTGTTTTATAATATTCTGCGGCTTCTTTAATACTATTCCATATCTTTATAACATCACCAGATATATTAAATTGAACTACTTTTCTAGAAATATTTTTATATTCTAAATTTTTATCATAGTTCCCAGATTCATAATCAGTTTTAAATACCCATCTATAGCCTCCCGCTGTTCGATGACCTGGAAAATTTCTACATATAGCAGTAATAGACCCACATAAAATACCTGTTTCTTTTTCCGCCTCCATAGAAGTAGAAAATTCTTTTATGAAATTTCCATCTAAATCTAACTGAACAACTCCATAAATATTTCTTTTAAACTTATTAAAGTTAGATGACATTAATTCATAATCTGATTTAAACATCCATACATAATTATAAGCTGTCATAACTCTACTATTACAACAATTTATAATATTTATAGAATGTTTACCCAAAGATGTAGATGCTTCATAAACATCTTTCCAAGTATTAATATAATTTCCTCCAACTGAAAGTTGTACTATCTCTATATCTTTGTATGCATAATAATTATTTTTAATATAATCTTTATTGGCAATATAACCGCCTTTTCCACCCAAAGAGATATTGTATCCATAGTCGGGATTTGTACTATCATACTTTTCTATAAAATATATTTCTTTTTCATCAATAATTTTGATAACCTCATTCTTATCTGTTAATTCTATTTCAAATAATATCTCATATTGAAAATTTTCTGGTCCGTATTTATTTCTGGCGTTATTTATCAATCCACCGGAATAATCTCTATTTAAATTCGTCCAATCTTTCTGTCTTCTTTCTTCATCAATAGTTTGTCCCACATAAACTTTTCCAGAGGAACTAGTTCTAAGATATATTATACCTCTTATTAACTCTTCTTTCATAGTTTAAATTTCTTTATTAGTTCGGTTTTTTCTTTTGCTGTAAGTCCTGAAGAAAGATTTGTTATTTCTATTTTTCGGCCGGCAGAATCAAGTAACTTAGATATTAGACCGAAAGAATTTAAACTTATTCGGTCTTTTCCTTCAGTTACTATAATATCAATGGCCGAAGATAATAATAACTCTTCTAATTTAGGAGTTTCTTCAGTATCTATCCCTATATTTTCCTCGACCACTTGACTTACTATATATCCTTTAGCAGAACAATATAATAACAATCTTTCTCTTTGTTTTTCTAATTCTTCTTTTTCTTCAGAGCGTACATATATAGCTACGGTTGGGTTAAGTTTTTTAGGATCCTCTTCAATAACCCAGACTCTACCTTGTTTGTCTGTTTCCATTGAGATTATTCCTTTATCTTTCCAACTATATACTGTACCTCTAGAAATTTTTTGAACTTTACAATATTCACTAATTCTATATTTCATAACACAATAAAATTAAAGATTAAACAACTCTATACATATATAAGGCTTACATTAAAATAGGGTAGCAAAAAGTGGGTTATTTTCGAGCATTTTCACCCATTCCGACCCTAAAAACAGCAAAAATAACCCACTCAAAAAAGAAAACTAATATCTCACAAGAAACACTGCAAGAAGAAAAAATAAAGGGAACCTACTCCCTTTATAGTAACCTAAGATGACGAATCAATTCTACCCTAAGACCTAATAAATAATCTCTTTCCCTTTCTAAGTTTTCGATTACTTTCCCTAAGTCTTTGCCGAATTTACATACTTCTATCGTCAAATCCTGCTTTGTACATTCATCTCCATTTACTGCAACTTCAATCATTCTATCACAGTAATTTTTTGTTCTCTCTTTAAGTTCTTTCATAATCTTTTCTTTTTCTTCACATATAAGGCTTTGAGAGTATAGATTTTGCTGCTAGAGACAATTGAGTTCCTTATAGATGAAGTTAAAGAAAATAAAACCCTAGGAAATCCCAGGGAAATTTAGGAAAAACTAATCCTTAAATTTTTTACACTCTTGATCAACTCTCATTAAAGAAAGAGAGTGTGTGAATATATCTAAGAGGGTATCTTTTAGTTCAGAATCCTCTAGAAATATCATTACTGCTATTACGGTTCCAGCAATAATGATGTACTGAATAATCAATTTATTATTCATAGTTACTAGTATTTTTTATTATTTTTCTGATGACTAGTATTTTCCTATGAATTTTTCTTTAACTTCAAACAAAAATCCCAACTGCCTACTGCGAATAGGTGGTTGGGTTATCTTTTTTCTTACATATATAAGGCTCTGAAGGAAAATAAAAAGGAGCCTATTACTGCTCCTCTTTAACTTTCTTTATAATATAATTAACTACTAATCCTGAAAATATACTAAACATTCCAATTCCTCCAATAGATACAAATACAGTGAATAATCTCCCAGCTGAAGTAGTCGGAAAGAGATCTCCATAACCGATTGTTGAAATAGTACAATAGGTCCACCACATTGCATTTTCGGCCGTATTTATTGATCCCAATGCTTCTTCAAAATACAGTATCATAATTGGAGATATTAACATTAATAAAATAACTCCAGAGAATAATACTAATTTAAAAGTATAAACTCGATTTGCAGCTAGATATTTCTTAGTTCTATCAATACTTCCTAGAATTTTTACGATCTGAAGTATTCTAAGTAATCTAAGAGCCTTCAATCCTCCTAAAAAACCTATTGGAAATGATGCAATCAAGTCTATGAAATTTTTCAACACAAACCTTTTCTTCTCCCTCGAATGATTAAACCTATAGAACCATTCATATAAGAAAAATCCGGAACAAATCCATTCGAAGAGATTAAATAGTTTCATCATCTCTTGAGAAACTGGAATAATTAATTGTACTACTATAGAAAATATAGTATAGATAGTTAACGATAATATTATTAACTCTAATGTGCTTAATTTTGGGTCTTCATCCATAATTGTTTTATTTTATTTTTCTCATTACTAAGGTTTTAAGCGTATCTTTCAAAACCCCCCCCGAAATCCTTATATGTGAGAGGAAAATAGAGCTCTTAGGAGGTAAAATAAATACCATCTGAAAAACCCTATTAGCCTTATATATGTAATAGAAGATGTAGCAATATATCTGATATTACCTAAAGACATAGTATTAGATGTAAAATCTAGTATTATGTCTTTTTTAACTTTATGAGACAATAAACATGCAATGCCTGAAGCAAAAAGAAGGCAAATAAATTATTAAATAATATGAAAAATATTCAAGAAATTTGGCAAACAGTTTGTCAATTACAGAGTGAAATCAAAGAAAAGTTTTATCCGACACTTGTATCAATAGGTGTTCACGGACGGGCTAGATTTATAGTATCTGGCGAGAACTTGGATAAAGAATTTGATGGCAATTTTCAAGAACTATTGCCAGAAAACCATAACTGTATTCGTATGGTTGTAAAAGTATGTGGGAGTAAGGAAGAGATTTCCAATAATAATCCAGATCTAATGAAGGTAACTAATTCAATGCATTGGTTCATCATAGAGAGAGAACAGGGAAGTAGCGAAATTCTCGTAAGATTAAAGAGATTCAATTATGAAATAGTTGGAAAAGACTTATCTGAAGAGGAGTATGAAAAACGATACACAAAAACTGTTGATCTGAAGAAAGTTAAGAGATGGAATGACTTTTTGGAATTATTCGATGTTCAGAAATGATCAACCACATCAAGAGGGATTTAGGTCCCTCTTTTATTTTCCTTCTAAAACCTTATATATGAATAACTTAAAAAAAGAAAAGAAAATGAACAAACTGGTAAAAACGATTATTAGTGAAGCAGAGTATAAAAGACTAGCTTCGAGAGTAGAGTTAATAAATCATAAGGCAACTGAAATAGCTCTCAGTGGAACAGAGACTGAAATTTCTATGTTATCGAGAGAGATGTTAAATCTAGGACTTGAAATTAAAGGGCATCTAGATACAGTTAGGAAATTCAGCATAGGACAGGCAAGAAGATACTTAGAGTTGAAGAATACATTAGCTGGATATATGGTAACCTTTAATATTCTTAAGAGAGATGTGTAATGCATCTCTTTTTATTTTTCCCTGAGATTCTTATATGTGTAATAACAAATAAACAAATTATGAAAAGAATTAGTATTAATCCGAGAAAAGATTACAAAGAAAAAATTGAAGGTTTAGGTTTTAATTTTCATTCAGATTATTGGAAAGAGAATGCTTATTATAGTTTTACTTCTGATGAGATTGAACTCCTAGAAAAAGCAACAGCCGAGTGTTATGATATGTATTGTTCGGCCGTTCAGTGGGTTATTGATAATGATCTCTGGGAACTTTTACATATCCCTAGAAATATGGTTCCAGCTATAATTGAGTCATGGGAAAGAGATGACCTTAGTTTATACGGCCGATTTGATTTTGCATTTATAGAAGAGGATGGTAAAAGAGTTCCTAAGCTTCTTGAATTTAATGCAGATACTCCTACTTCGTTATTAGAGAGTTCATTAATTCAGTGGGCATGGAAAGATGAGTTATTCCATGATTCAGATCAATTTAACTCTATTCACGAAAGATTGGTAAATTCATGGATAGATATTAACCAACAGTATGATTCGGGGAGATATCATTTTGCTTGTTGTCGTGAGAATGTAGAAGATGAGGAAAATCTTCAGTATCTTGTTTCGACTGCAATGGAAGCCGAGTTAAATACAGCAGAGATTGAGATGGAACAACTTCTCTGGAATGAGGAAGATAATTGTTTCTATGATCCCTCTGGTGAAAAGATAGAAACATGTTTTAAGCTCTATCCCTGGGAATGGCTTCAAATCGAAGCCCCTGAAGCATGTAAGGGAGATATAAATTGGATAGAACCTCTTTGGAAATCAGTTATGTCTAATAAAGCAATCTTAGCAATTCTCTATAGATTATTCCCAGAAAGTCCATATATTCTTAGATGTAAAGAGAATAGTGTAGGGATGAGTAGTTATTGTAAAAAACCGATATATTCAAGAGAAGGTGCTAATGTTACTCTAGTTAAAGATGAACAAATCATAGAAGAATCGGCCGGAGATTATGGTGAAGAAGGATATATTTACCAAGAATTAGCAGAATTACCTTGTTTCGATGGTAATTATCCTTTAATTGGTTCATGGGTTATTGGAGGTGAACCGGCCGGAATTGGAATTAGAGAGTGTAAGACGAAAATAACTGATAATATGTCTGAATTCATTCCTCATATTATAGAGTAAACCAATATATTTCCTCGGGAGTAAGATTAAAACCTTATTCTTGAGGAACTTAATTTTTTGTTTATGAAAGTATATTTAGGAGAGTATGAAAGTTGGAATGGTATACTCAAAAAGACTATTATTTTCTATGCGAAGTGTGCTGATTTTAAACACTGTGATATAGATAAAATTTGTTCTAACGAAGATATGTACAATTATTTTGAATCGTACTATGGAAAAAAGGAGGATAGAGTTCAGGTATTGTTATCTATAAGTAAATCTCCGTACAAAAGACTTGGAAATTTTAAGAAGACTATGAAAGTTTCCAATCCACTAATAAGATCTAAGAGAACACAACAGTTTGTAGATATAAATTATCGGATACTAGATACTATAGATATCCCAGAAGAAGTTCTTATGAAGGCATTTAGAGTACCTGATAAAACATCTACTCAAATTATATCTTATCATAAAAAAAGTACCATCGTGTTAATTAGATATATGAGATGCAAATGGATAGAAAAGAATGGATTAACTATTGTAGATCCCGAGAATTAGAAGGAGATATTATTGTCAAGTGGGAATTAGGAAGAACCACAGGAAAGAAGGTTTGGGTAAGTAGATTTTTAGAAGTTAAGAATATTCCTGTGTTTGTGTTAAGTAAGGATGATATAGATCTTATAGCTAATATGTCTGGAAATGAGTTGTATCAGAGGTCAAATCAGTTTATGACTAGAGATATTAGTATGAATTCTCTGTATATCCCAATTAATGATGAAACATTTTGGAAGAGACAGACAACGGACAAGAAATTAGTTTTTGTATTGGAATTTAAGTATGGATATGATGTAGATCTAAAGTCTCATCATAATGTGGATATAATGTGCCATAATATAGTAGTACGTAAAGAAGTTATATATAATCTAGTGTATGATTATTTACATGAATTTATGTATATGGGATTTCTTGATGATAACTACAATCCATCTGTAAACTCTAAATTAGAATATCTTAACTTACTAAATTTATTTACATTATTATCGAAGGCCTTAAAACCTAATATATGATAATTAAATACATTTATTATTAAAACGCTAGGAAGTAATCTTGTCTGTGAAGATAGGGTTACTTATTTTTCTTCTTAAAACTTTATACTTGACATAAATAAAATAAGGAAAATTATGATAGTACTAGGAATGAATCCACAGGATTTAGTAAAAGAATATGAAAGAGATTATGATGAGATGTGTGATCTAATATCTGCAGACTTACTTAGTCGTATTGGAAAAATTAAGAAAATTTATAGTAGAACGAAAAGCCCTATACCAGTAATAGATAGGAAATTAAAAATAAGAGGCACTAATTATATAATTCCTATTAGAGATATTACTGAACCTGATGATGTATATAAGTCGAATATATTGATACATCCATATATTATAACAAACGATAAAGTAACTGGAAACAAAGTAGTATTATTTTTTATAAATATGTGTCATGATTATAAAGAAATAACAATTCCGATAGTTATAGAACCTCATCTCTTAAGTAGATATAGAGAAAGATTCCTAAAAAAGGAACCAGGAACGATATCTTACGAAGAGCTTGCTTCTATGTTTCTTAAAAGAAATCGATCGTTTTTTAACCTAAGCTATTCTTCGGTTTTCGACGATAATGGGAAAGTAATAGATGTAAGAACAATGAGTAAAGTGGTAGATGGAGTAGTTTTTGGAAGAATTGAACCAAATGGATTAGTAAGATTTTTAACTTATATAAATCATGAGTTAGTTCGAGAATCAGATCAAAAGGAATACTTAAAAGGAGAACATTTTGATAATAATATAGAATTTTTTAAGGATCCAGAAATGATTTCGTTCGATATAATTAAGTATTTTTAAAAGGGGGGGGGGAATCAAGATTCCCTTTTCTATTTCTCCTTTCTTTTACGCTCAGATTCTTATAAATGTAAACAATAAAAAAGAGAATTATGAACACGAAAATTTATGAGAAGAGTTTAAAATTTGGTCAACAAGAAGCCGTATTTAATAAAATGGTTGAGAAAACAGCTGAATATGTAGAGAACAACAGTATTAAATCTTTAGTACTCGGAATCTCTGGAGGAATTGACAGTACACTTATGGCAGCTGTTTGTTGTGAAGTATGTAATAGACTTAAGATTCCTTTCTACGGATACTCACTTCCAATAAAAAATAAGCCAGATGAATTAACCTCATCTGATTTAGTGGGAAGTGCTTTTTGTAAGAATGGTTATTATAAAGAAGTAGCACAGTATGATTTTTATAAATCTTACCTAGAGAATCTTTATAACTACGAATACTGTAGCACCGAAAAAGATACTATGGTTGATCTTTCTTCTAAGAGTGTAAAAGAAATAGAAGAGTTGATGCCAGAACAAGCAAAGATAGCAAATGGAAATATCATGGCTAGACTTAGAATGATGTTTTTGTATAATCAAGCTTGGGTAAAGAAGGGAATAGTTATAGATACTGATAACTTAACTGAACATTACCTTGGTTTCTGGACTATTCATGGGGACGAAGGAGATTTTAATCCTATGGGCGGTTTATGGAAATCTGAAGTATACTCAATAGCTAAGTGGTTGCATGCTAAGTATTATTCTGAGGCTTATTTTGATAATGAGATAATAAACAAAAATTCTTATGACAAAATGATAGCTCTTGAGAAATCTATAAAACTCATTCCAACTGATGGGAATGGAATATCTAACTCTGATCTTGAACAAATTGGAGGAAAAGATTATTATGAAGTTGATAAGATCTTAATTCCTATAGTTTGTAAAGGAGCTGATGTATTATCTGATCTATTAAAAACATATCCCTCTGAAGTAGTTATGGGTATATGGAATAGATATAAGAGTTCTGAATTTAAACGTAGAACATCTCGAGTTATAAAAGTTTCTAGAGAGGAATTACTTAAAGGATTATGATAAGATACTTTAGAGCAGTCATGAAGAGAGATCCGGAAAAGTTTGATGATCCGGCTTTCAGCAATTTTTCAATAGAGGATACCTTTCATGATATAGAAAATAAGTTTGATATCAACAGAATTAAAAAATTTCAGATAGTCAGAAAGCATTATGTAGCTTTTGGATTAATAACTGACTTAGATGATATCACAGAAGATGATTTAACAACTCTAAAAACAGAAATTGGTGGTTTTACTTCAACACCTTACCGATTACATTTCAAAGAGCATCAATATACTAAAAAGTTTGATCGTGAAAGAACACTAATGGAAATATATGATACATCTAGTACAGGAAATTTGATGTTTTGTGCTTTTGAATCGGAGCGTTGCTTGAACCTTTATGTAACAGAAAGGAAGACATTTAGTGATAATGAAGAAATGATATTAACAATTTTAGAATCAGAATCAAGTTATGGAAGAAAAAGAAAAAAATCTATTACTAGTAATAGATCCGCAGTATGATTTTTGTAATACTAAAGGGACTCTCTATGTTCCTGGTGCGGAGAGAGCGACAAAAGAGTTATGTAAGTGGATGGCTCAGGAGAGAAAAAATATATCACACATTATAGTTACTCAAGATACACATAGATCATATCATATTGGTCATTCTATGTATTGGGAACAGACTCCTGAATCATATACTGAAATTACTTCGGGGGATGTAAGGTCAGGAAAATATACTCCGGTTAATTCTGAAAAGACCGAAGAAGTAATAAAATATTTAGAAGCTCTAGAGAAACGTGGATTAAAACATACAATCTGGCCGGAACATTGTATAGCAGGTTCTTGGGGATGGAGCTTACCGAAGAATTTAGTGGAAGAACTAAATCTATGGTCCCTCAGTAATCATGGCGCCGAATATGAGTTATATCAGAAAGGTTGGGATCCAGATAAAGAAATGTTTTCAGCTTTCTCTTATGCATCCGGCGCAAATAAAACTGAGGGAGAAGAATTTATTTGTAGGATCATAAAAGAAGACTATAACAAAATCTATATCGCTGGCTTCGCAAAAGATTATTGTGTTGCTGAATCGATAAAAGATATGGTAAAGTATGAACAACTCAAAGGAAAATTAGTGTTTCTAGATAAATGTATGGCAACTATAGATAAGAAAAATGAATCTCTAGGGGTATATGAAGATGCAGTTAGAGATTTCGGAGCAACTATCATAAAGTAATGCAGAATCCGCTTAAAAATCTTATTAATGTAGTAAGTAATAAACAAAATTATGGAAACATCAGAAATTAAATTACCGAAAAAAGGAATTGTTGTTGGAGTTGAGTTGGAAAATCTTAATGAATTTCTTGGACGAACACAACACTCGATAGGAACTACAGGAAAGTTTGAGATCTTAGGCGAACTTGAAAAGAAAGTAAAGGGAGAAAAGATACGACACTTGAATGAATATGTTCCTATAAAGTATAGGTCGATGGAAAGTATTGTATTCAGAATTTCTCGTTATATAAAAGGAGAAAACCCTGAAGAATACATAGTTTATTACAAGTTCGAAGGATTTATTTCTTAAGAACAGAAAAGAAAGAAGAGGAAAGTAAAATCTCTCTTCTTTTTCCTTCAAAGCCTTATATATGAAGAAAATAAATAAATAAATTATGAATGCAGGAAAACTTATTGTATCGATGATTATTAGTGGCATAGTTGGAAAAGCACTTTATGCCGCAGGTAAATCTATAGCTAGGTCTGCAGGTGCATATCCTAGCAAAGAAGTAGAGAAGAAAATTGATGCTCTTAGGCCAAAACTAAACGTAATGACTGAATTTTACGAAGATAAGAAGAATAGTAAAAAATTAGCTGAACTTGAAGATCTTGATGATAGATTAACAAGCGCTATTACTGAAGAGGATTATCTCAAAGTAGAAGTAGACGTAGAAAAGTTTTGGGATACTTATAAAAAAGAGCAGAGAAGTTAAAAAAGAGAGGAACTAAATCCTCTCTTAATTTTTTTTATTTGCTTTCTACTAATTCTTTTGTTGCTTTTCGATGATAACCTTTCTTCTCAAATGCCTCTATAAAAATCATCTTATGTATTGGATTTCCGGCCGTATCTCTTCCGTAATATTGATTCCTCCAATGACCTCTTACACCAAATGGACAATCTACATTTATTTCAGTATCATATAACCTGTCTACTATGATTATTCCTTGATTTCTTCGGCCGGTTAATGAATCTTCAAATTGTGTAGGTGGATTCTTTACTTTTCCAGATAGTACAGATTCAAAAGTTTCTGTCTTAATTCTAGAAGTCATTAAAAACATAAAACTCTTAAATAACTCATATATAATTCTGTACTTTATGCTAAAGGACTCTCTAGAAACAACCGAAAACAGAGTTCTATCTTGATCCTTAAAATAATTACAAAGATCATCTATAGTACTATTTTTAGCCAGCAAATATTCCTGACTATCTATTACTGCTTGATAATAATCCTCTAATGTTTTCGACCATCCAAGAGAAGTAAATTCATTCATTACATCTGGATGAATAGTTTTTAAAAATTCATCTAGACGTCCAAACTGATTACAGAGCTTGTATGAATTGATAAACTCGTCCATATTATATAAACAACTTACTAAATTTAACTCAGAGAAATTTTGTAGGTCACTCTTCTTTATTACTACATTACCTAATGAGTTAAATATCTCTCCAGTATTACTACGTTTAATAGCAATTCCTGTAAAAGCAAATAATATAATATATTCACCTGTCAAACAAAAAATAGAATGGATATTATAATTCGTCCCTCGTTTGTTTTTGGAATTATAAATCAACCCAAACTTCGCCTTCTTTTCTGATCTCTCAAATAAATTTTCTAGATCATTTTTACTAACGATATCTTTTAAGTCATTGGAAAATAATCGTTCTTTATTAAGTGAATAAGAACAAATATTATCTTGTACACTACTCGAAATTCTATATTTTCTTATCGGCCTAGGCTCTTTACATGCAACTTCATAAAATACCTTCTCGAACTCTGTGTTATGTGCAAAGTTCCTTCTTAATGTTTCCAAAGCTTCTTTTCGTAAAACATGCTTAACCGCAAATAAATTTTCGTAATCTTTTTCCATAATCTTTTCTTTTTTGTTTTTATTTATTTTCATATATAAGGCTTTGAAAGGAAAATAAAAAGAAGCTACTGATTTTCTTCAATAGCTTCTTCTGTTATTATTCGTCTTTTTTATTTTTCAATAAGTAATCTATTGCTTTTTGTAATATTTCTGTATTATCTTTTGCCATTCCTAATAAAGAATTACATCTAGTACAAAGTAATCCTCGTACTTTAGAAGTAGTGTGACAATGATCTACAAAAGCTTTATTTTTATCTGTAAATTCGTTCCCACAAATCGCACACTTATTTTCTTGTTCTTCAAACATACTATAGTATTTTTCTGAAGATAATCCATACTTAAATTTCTTTTGATGTAATCTATTAAGTTCTTTTTCATCCTTTTTATTTTTCTTTCTGTACTCCTGATAACATTCATTACAGCAGAATTTTCCCTTACCTGCTTTAATTTTTGTATTAAGTTCTGAAAACTCTTCGCCACAATTTATGCAAGTACGGATAGAACGTGTTCCTCTATTTCCTTTAGACTTTTCTTTCATAGTTAATTAGTGAATAAAATAATTAAGAAAAATAGAACTGATAATCGTAACTCATTGATTATCAGTCTTTACGTTTTCTCGTTAGGATTTGAACCTAAATTACTTAGGTATAAGCCGAGCGTCCTAACCATTAGACGACGAGAAAATTTGTTATTTTACGTCTCGTACCGGAAACGAGAGTCGAACTCGTATGGGTGCAATACCCAAGGGATTTTAAGTCCCTCATGTCTACCAATTTCATCATTCCGGCATTTAGTTGTTATATTGTGTCGTTTTGATAGATTTTATTTTATAATAGTTTCAGGATCTACTATAAAATTGATATCCAGATTCTGCAAATAATATCTTTCAATCTTCTCTACCATATATAAGAATTTAAGGGTTTCTGAGATTCCTTTTTTTATAACATACCAGAAAAATTAAGAAATCAGAGTCTAAAAATAATTAATACCTAAAATATGTTCTATACAACTGGTAATTAATTGATGTAAGTTTCTACTACTTGCAGAAGATCTATTAAATCTTATTTTAGGATTTCTCGGAATACTTAATCCTAACCATCTTCCTTGATCATTCCAGTCTTCTGGTAATATCTCTCCAGAGATACATAAGGTAATATATTTAAAATATTTTATATAGTCTTTTGCACTTTGAAAAAATTTCCTATTTTTTAACCAAATTTTATATTTTGCATCAGTTAATATTTCATTAATTACCTCTTCAATAAATTTCTCCGGAGTAGAGTATTTATTTCTTATTAAAGTTAAACCATCTACTCCTATTAACTTTATAATATCACTATCAGGAAAGGAGCATATTAAAGAATAATGTAATTCTACAGCACTTCTTCCTGATAATTTTAAAATATACCCAACAGGTTTATCTACCCAATGAGATACATCTTGATTATCTTGAAAATATAGATCTATTGCTTTTATTAATTCCATTGCAATAGTATGACATCCATCTATTAAATAAGATAATTGATCCTGTCTACTATCACTGAGTCCGAAATCTTTTTGTCTAAATATAATCATATCCTTAATCTATAATTTTATAATTATTATATTTAAATAATTTATCACCTATCCAAGAAACTCTATAACCTATAGTATTTCTTAATTCTTTTAGATCTTTCTTGAATAAATCTAAATTTTTAGTACATATAACTATTGTCATAATATTTTCACTACTTAATATAGCTGGAGTATAACAATAATCAGATTCATATAATTCACTTAATGTATATTTTATTTCATCTATGCTTTTACTACTATCTCTAATTATCTTAATATGTTTATAATTCTTTTTTGAAAAATACATAAATAACTTATGTAACTCTTCTCTAGAATTAGCATAAATTTCAAACCTTACTTGTCCTTTATTAAACGAAAACTCTCTAAGTGAATCTTTCTCCAATCTTTTAATATTAGTATTGTTAAATTTTGGATGTAATAATTCTGGCCAAATATTTATAATACAAAAATTATTCTCTTCGTTACCTCTATAAGAAGTAAAAATGTAATTAACACTTTTCAGACTTCCATCTTCTTGTTTTATCAATTCATTCATAGCTTTACTATAATTTTTCAAATGTTCTTTCATATATTAGATTCTAGCCTTTTCTGATGAGCAAAATAAAGACTTAGGATATCACACCTAAGTCTTATATTATTTTATTTATTTACTTTATCTTTCTCAATATTCAATTCCATAATAACCGAGTCAGATATTATTACTTCAGAATTATCTCCTAAATCAAGATTAATAATATTCCCAGAAATTTCTCCATTCACCATTGCAAGAGCTAATTTATCCTCTACATATTTTGAAATGTTTTTTGATAAATCTCTAGCTCCGTACTTAGTATTTACCTGGTCAATAATAAATTCCTTTAATTTCTCAGATACACTAAGTTTATATCCTTTCTTAGATAAACGATCACTAAGCTTTGTAAGTTCTAGATCAAATATCTTCATCATTTCTGGTTTTCCAAGTTCATTAAATATGACAATATTACTAAGTCGACCAATAAATTCTGGTCTAAAGAATTTTTCCATAGCTTTCATTACTATAGATTTATTGTCTTTATTTCTCTCATCTTGACTTTGTTTACTAAATCCGAGTCCATTTCCTTTTTCAGATAATTGTTTACTAGCCACATTACTAGTGAGAAGTATAACACAATTCTTGAAATTTACTTCAAGACCATTACTTAAATTTGCTTTTCCTGTGTCAAGAATTCCCAAAAGTAGGTCATAAATATCCTTATGAGCTTTTTCAATCTCATCAAATACAACAACCATATTTGGATTAGTTCTTATTTTCTCAAAAACAGCTGTATCTGAATCTGACCCTATATAACCCGGAGCCGAACCGAGTAGGCGAGAGATAGAATAACTTTCTGTATATTCTCCCATATTAATAAGTAATAGGTTTTTCTCAACACTTTCAAAGAATAATTCAGCAATCTTCTTAGAAATTAGACTTTTACCTACACCAGTAGGACCTAGTAAAAATGCTGTACAAATAGGCTTATTAGGATCCTGTATATCAAGAATAGATTTTTGAAGTGCTGTAACTATAGTATCAACTGCATCTTGCTGTCCTATAACTTCTTTCTCCAAAACTTTTTTCATATTTCTAATCTTGATTGCTTCACTATCCTTCATTTTGTTTATAGGAACATTAGAGATTTTAGATACTACTGTCATAACATCTTCTTCAGTTACTTCAGGCCAACTAGAAGGATCATTTAGTTCTCCGATTAATTTCGTTCTCTCCTTCTCAAGTTCTTCTCTTAGAACCATTTCTGTATCTCTTCTTTTCTGGGCTTCATCGAAATCCTGTTTCTCTACTAGTGCAATTTTCTCTTTAATAATATCATCAATTGCTTTTTCTAGATTATCTACAGAACTAGTATCGATATTCTTTCTAAGTTTTGCTGCACTAGCTGCAATATCGATACAATCTATAGCCTTGTCTGGAAAGTGTCTATCATAAATATACCTTCCACTAAGCTCTACGCAAAGTTTTAAAATATCATCTGTATACTTCACTCTATGATATTCTTCATATCTTCCTTTAAGTGTCTTTAGTATATCTAAAGTCTCCTCTCTATTAGGTTCAGATACGGTTACTATTTGAAATCTTCTCTTAAGAGCACTATCTTTTTCAATATATTTTTTATACTCACTAGTTGTAGTACTTCCAAGACAGCGGAATTTCCCTCTAGCTAATGGACCCTTAAGAATATTAGCTCCATCTCCTTTACCATCATTACTTCCATTACCTACTAGATTATGTATTTCATCTATGTAAATAATTATTTCAGGATTATTTTCTACTTCTTTAATTATAGCATCCAAACGCTCTTCATACTGACCTCTAAACTGGCAACCAGCCACTAAAGCATTCAAGTCCAGTGAAAAGATTCTCTTGTCAATTAATTCTTTTGGAACTTCTTTATTTACTATCTTTTGACATAATCCTTCAATAATTGCCGTTTTACCACATCCAGCTTCGGCAAGTAATATTCCATTATTCTTCTTTCTACATGATAAGATCTCAATAATCTGAGAAATTTCTTTATCTCTACCTACGATTGGATCATATTCCCCATTTCTCGCAGATAAGGTCATATCTGTAGAAAACTTATCGAGGAAAGGTGTTCTAGAATTTGGATCTACATTTTCAGGTTCACTATTTCCCTGTCCAGCCATCTCAAATTCACGATCATCCTCCTCTCTCTTCTTATCTGGGTCTAAATCGAGGTCAGATCCATCACTATCCGAGAATTCAATTGTTTTTTCTTTGAGTTCTCCTGAGTTATAGTCTTTAATATTTTCCTCAATCTTATCAGTCTTTTCTTCGAAATTATTGATATCCCAGTATATTTTTACAAGTTCTCTAGTATTAGCTCCATAGTTCAATAGATGTTTTACTATTTCACTATAACCTGTTTCAGGAAGAGAACACATAAAGAATGCTAATGAATCAATCTCTTTCACCATTCCGCCATTAAGTGTATCGATTTTCCTTAGAATATGATTAACGGCGGGAGAAAGAACTATATGACTATCTCCCGTATACAATTTTCCGGGAGCAGTAAACTTATTAGTCTTTCGAAGTTCAGAGATTACATCTATTACTGTTTCTCTAAATCCACTTTCTGAGCCATTAGTTCTGAAAAGCCCACTGATATATTCAGCTAACTCTGGAATATTACCTTCACCATCTAAGTAAGTTATAACAATCTGAGCAACTATATGATCGAGTGTTACTTCCTTCTCGTGAAAAGTTAATGTTTCCTCATGAGCTTTTCTAAAAAATTCTGATAACTCTTGAGATAATTTAAATTTAGATGAATTTTTCATTTTTCTATTTTATTTAATTTAAAAAATATATTATTCACACTAATAAGGAATTTAGCGGTAAACTTTATATCTATTATTAGCTTCAGAGATATAAAGATTAATATCATCTTGTGTAATCGTTATATCTTTTACATTTTCAAGATGTCGAATCCAATCACCATACCAACCATGTTTATCGTTATTCTTTACGTCTTGTATATATTCTGGAATTTCTGACTCTGATTTAATATTTCTTTTCATCATCCACCCAGAATAACTCTTGAATGTCTCGTTTCTATCAAACACTGATCTTATTTTAACTGATATTTTCTTTTTCTTCTTCAGCCACTTAAAGAAATCCTTGATAGGGCTTGGATACATAAGACTTGGAAACTTATAGAGACCATAACTATCATCCATGGCTATATAGATTCTTGAAACTTTGGATAATGTTGTTTGTTTCAGGTACGGGAGATCTACTTTTCTAACATCCATAAGTATTGTTCTTCCCCACCATTTAAAATATCTAGGTGAAGTAGAATTAATAACTTCATATATTTTAAAATCACCAAAGTCTACTGTTTTTATTATCCAACCTCCATCTGCAGAATCATCTAAGGTTACTACAAGATCTGGAGAATTATTTTCTTCCAGGTTATCAAGAAAATCTATAACTTGAGAGCATCCATGTTCTATTAAGTATAAAGTTTTTCCTGTAATAGAGTCAAGTTCTTCTAATTTTTTCTTAGTTGATTCATCTATCTCGGTAAAACTAGATCCATCGGTTCTCACTATACTTCTAGTTCCTGTTATTCGATCTAGTTTCGTTTGTTTTACGAGTTCTAATATTTCCATAATTTTTCTTGATTAAAATTTATCTTTTCGTCTTTTAGTTCACCTATATCAATTAAATAATTCCTAAATAGTATATCTCTAATAGCAGTAAAGGATCTTGTAAAACCATTATAATCTAACCTTATATTTTCCAAGAAGTCTTTTACTGTGAAGTCAAGTTTTGTAGTATCTATCAACTTTCCTTTATTTACTGTACTTGTCCCAATTCTATCTTCTTTACTAAGTGTAAATCCAACTAACTGTACGAGATTACATATTTTCCTAAGGGTTAATCTTTTACAAACATCTTTAGGAGAATATGTATAGAAACGTAACTGAAAGGGTGGAGTAATGAAATGATAGTCTCGATCCTTTTTTAATGTTTTAAAATTTTTGATTAAGTCTTGATAACACTCAATATATCCTGGATTAATGTCATCAAATCTTCCGATATAAGGAAATATTAAATCAGGATTATCATTACAAAGTTCTATATAATAAATATCTCCTAATCTATGTAAATTTATATCCATTCTTCTGAAGTATTATCATTCCACTTAACCTTAGCATATAGATCAGGTCCATTATCTAATCTAAGCTCTAGACTATTAAACTCAGGAAATTCTTGATAAAACTTAACGGCCGATTCTTCTAGATCCTTCATTAATGTTCTAGCCTTAAGTTGTCTTTGTTTTCTTCTCCACACCTTCGGAACCTTACACCCTTGGATCTGTATGGTTTCGGCCGTTTCAGGAATATTATCATATAGTTCTTCTGAGTTTATTATCTCTAGAGCTATATCATCACATACCCAATAACCTCCTTTTCTACTTGGCTCTTCGATATAACCTAAGTAGCGACCATCCGAAAAATCTCTCTTAGTAATCCACAGTGTATGATTTTTATCTGACTGTAGTGGACCAAATTCAGAGATATACTTACAGAATAATCCATACTTATTTAACTCGGGGTCTTCATCGTAGTAGTCTTGAAGGATTTGTTTGACATCTCTTACTAATTTCCCTGGTCCAATCTCAAGGAAACTCATAATATCTTCCCCTGATACCGGAACTGTAAAATCCACTGCTGGTTGTAAGTTTTTGACTCTCTCAACCTCCTGTAAGAAAGAATCTACCTGACCGGGCATATTCCAACAAGGTTTATGATTTAGATTATCAGCTTCAATTAATCTCATCTCATCATATAGATTTTCTCCAAGATGTCTAATCAGTTGCCTTGTTTTCTTTGGTTTTCCGGTGTAGAGATGTGTATCATAATTATAGAGTTGTTTAATACACATATGATTCTCTACAAGGAAAGCTACTTTATCAATAACATCCCCAGAGTATTTAAGTTCAGTGAGGATTTCTCTTGCTTCTTTTGCTGATTCTTTCTCGTGTCCATGATAAGAGTAAGTTCCATCTTCTTTTATCTGATAACACGTAGGCTTAGATACATCATGAAGAAGAGCCGCTAATCTAAGTTCAAGAGACGCATTATTATTCTTTATTACATGATCTAGAACAGCAAAAGAATGTTCGGCCCAAGTTTTATCATGATGTTTATTATTCTGACTAAACGAAATATAAGTCTGAAATTTTGAGATAATATTTCCCATTAATCCTCTAAGAATAAGATCACGAATTCCTTGGATTGCACTCTTAGACATTAAAATCTTAGTAAACTCATCTCGAATTCTTTCTTTACTTAACTTATAGTACTCCGGATAATCTGTGATCTTAAAGTAAGTTTCATCCTCTAAGTTAAATCTCTTAGTACATGCAAATCTAATGGCTCTTAACATTCTGAGGGGATCATCTTCATATGTTTTTTCAGGTTCCATTGGTGTTCTAAGTATTCTCTCCTTACAGTCTTGAATTCCTTTCCCTGTCGGATCTAATACTTCTCCTGATAATAAATTCTTGTAGAGTGCATTACAACAAAAATCTCTTCGAAATGCATCCTCCGTAATAGTTGATTGTTGTACTGTATCTGGTTTTCTCGGTCCTTGATTATAAGTCTCGATCCTAGGAACTACACATTCAATATCTACCTTCTTATTATCTCCAATATCAAGAACAAATTTCCCGGTCTTGAATCTATTATAAACAACAAAACCAGAACACTCAGGCTTTGTTTTCAAGAATTCAATAAACTTATCAGTCCCTTCCGGATAATCAATACATAGATCTATATCTTTCGGAGGATTCCCAAGTTGTAAATCTCTTACACAACCACCAACTAAATAAATTTTTTCTTTAAATTCACAATCTTGAATTATGTCTTTCAACAATAAGATCGTTTTACTATACTCTATCCTATTCATAACAAAATATTTACTCATATATAAGGAAAATAAATTACCTCAGAGGTGTGTTCTTCCTCCAAGGTAATAATTATTTATTCTGATTTTTTATAGATTCTTATTATTGTTACTAAGTTAATGATAATTATAGAAATAAACGATAGTAAAGTAATAAGATTCTCGATTGATAACTGAACAAACCTATAAGACTTTAGATCTATAGATTTCCAGTAACCCTTTTCATAACCATCTAACAAGTACTCTGAATATTTTTCTACGTCTAGTTTAGTTCCGGGTTTAAGAGCTTTCGATAATATATAATTCTCAAACTCCTTAGAATTATCCCAACTAAATGAACCTGCCCATGTAATAGTATCTTGATCATTAATTCCTATACAAAATACTACTTCATTTTCTTTTCCTCTAGACCAAAATGATTCCTGTAATTTTGTTCTATCCGTAACACTTGTCTGCCAAACTAGAAGTAGTGGTCTGAACATAGGATCTAATGAACTAGTATAACCAATTTCTCTTTCGATTGAATCAGGAACACTAATGCCATGAACAAAATTCTGTCTAGGCTCTAAAACATTATCTTGGTTTACTGTTCTTCTAATACTATGTTTCATAAATAATTGATTCTTCATTGCTTCTGAAATATCAATATCATGTAATCCATAAATAGAGAGAACATTGTTTAGATAATTTAAATATTCTACATGTTTAGAATATATCAATGCTGTCTTAGGGTCTTTATTCCATCTAACTACACACTTATGCCACTCTTTATTTTGAGGATGTGTAGTTACTTCTTTATTTCTCCATAATCCAGAGAAGTAGGTAAAAGTATTCTTAGAAATTTCTACTTCTTTCTCTTCACCAGAATCATCATAAACCAAGTAGTAGATATCATTGTGAATAACTTCTTTACCATCTACCTTCTCGATCCAATTACTATAATGTTTCATATACTCCGCAGAATATTCAACGATTTTAGTATCTACTGGTTTCTCTAAAGTAAAAGTGAAGAATACTATAAAAATTGCCATAATAGACGGAAGTACTAAAAACAACTTAGGTATAGCACTCCGTTTGTTAATAACTACTCTACTAGAGTATTTAAAAACTAGTATTGATATAACTAACAATACTATCATCAATAAATAATTCATAATTTTTAAAAACTAATTAATTTTCGTCTGTTTAATAATTCTTTTACGATCGGATATTCTTTTATTGCGTCCTCTAAAGTTAATGTCCTATAAGTATTAATATGAGAACTAGAGGCTTTTGCTAATAATTTCTCATAAACACCTATTCTTCCCCAATCTCCCATATCTGACTCGAAATAAAAACTTATAGTAGACCTGTTACTCATAAAATATATTCCTGGATTGCGTATAAAGTCTTGATGATTGTCATAGCTAATAGTTCCTAAGTAGATATAAGTATCTCTCTTAAGGTTATGTACAGAAACTCCCTCGGAATACCAATCATAATCAAACTTCCATCCAATAACACCATATTCTTTTAAGTCTTTCGGAAAACCTCTTAATTCTGGTATCCCCTGAGTTCCATATATAACAGAAGGTTTCCATCCTCCATTAAAGAATTCAAACTCGAAGAGATAATCGGGGTAGTCTGGATGCGTTAAGATATCTCCTTCATAAATACATCCTCCAACCCATTCACCAACAGATAATGGATTAACTTCCTGCTTATTATCACAATCAAGAGAAATATAACAGTGATGAGCATTAAGAAAATCCAACGAACCGAAAATAAACTCATCAGTATTATTCTTTCCGATTGGTATTCCTCTAAACCAATTTACTACACCATCAAGGTAATAATCTGAAACTAACCTACAACTCATAGTTTATTATTCAAGTCTACCAATTCATGCTTAAGTTTAGCGAGATCTCTTCTTAGTTCATTATCAGAATAAGATACTTCATCCAAGATATTATAATATATATTCCAAATATCCTTAACATTACTCAAACGTCTTCTAATTAAAAATACAGTTCCATTCATAATTTTTATATCACTTTCTTTTATAGATTCGATCATTGCATGTAAGTACTTATATCTCTTATGCCACTTAAGAAGTTCAGGCATAGCAGTACATACAGTCATATTCATCTCAGAAAGTATGGATTGTATATCTTCCGGAATATCAGCCATAAGAAGTGGATTATTCATAATTTCATATCTCTTCATCCCTCCGAAAAATTTATTAAAATCTTCTTCTATCTTCTCTAGAATAATTTGCTTGTAAGATTCTAGGATACCATCTTCATCGTATGGGAGAATATAGGTACTAGATACAGGACCGTCAATTATCTCAACAGAAATTTCAGGATCTTTAAATTCACCCAACTGTGTTATAGTTAGAATTACTTGAACTGGACCTATTTCGTTAAGAAAGACAAATATTCTAATATTATTATTATCTATTCTCTGGATATTAATATGAAATCCTGAATCCTTATAGAGACTTCTTATAAGTTCCTCTGGATTTTCTTGAATTAGTGAAATCATCTTTTTATAGAGGTCCACTAACTTCTCTGTAAATTCATTTTTCATTATAATGTCTTATCTTCACTTAATTTCTCAACTACTTGATCCCATGTTAAGTCACAGAATTCATCTACCCAAGAATCGATATAGTATAACCTATCTGATCCTTGAATAACTCCGAAAAGAATTGGATCTTTCTTTATTCTTTCTATCTCTTTCTTTTCATATTCAGTAAGATCAAATGATTTTCCAGTAGGATCATAGTATAGAACTACGTAATTATCAAAAACTTGGAGATTATCAGCCCAAATCTTTTTCTCTGCTACTGAATCTGGTACAACTCTCGTAAAGTTCTTGATATAATCTATGTCAAGTTGTTTTTCACATTTTTTCTGAAGAGTAACTAGATCCTGAGTGGTTATGTAGTGATTAATTCCTGAGACGGCTAGTACAGATTCATAAACATGTATTACTAACTCAGATATTAATTTCTCAAGCTGAGCCTCCTGATTAAGTGCTACGGCTTTATGAACTAATCCAAGATAAGCTTCTGTTCTTTCCTTGAATTCTTTCTCCTTTCCAGCTAATATCTTTATCTGATCAAAAAGTTCTATTACGTTAAGATCATAAACTTTCTTAGGCTCCTCCGTTACTTTCTTTTCGGTTTCCTTTTTCTTACTTCCAAATAATCTCTTAAGAAAACTAGATTCTGTTTTACCACCATCTCTGCTTCCTCCTACCATTGATTTATCGCTGTCGGTAGAAATATTCGGAACTGTAAAACTATTAATCCTTCTAGAAATAACAGAATTGTTCTTCTTAAGTGATTCTAAGAGTTTACTAGATATCGATATATTAAATTTTCTAGCATCACCCGAATTTATAAACTCCTTTACTCTCAAAAGGCCATTAACAACACTATCTACTGCTTTCTTCTCATTCTCACTCTCAAGAAATAGAAATTGCCCTGGAGTAATTGAGTCTGGATCTGATTGTATAGTTAATTCAAACTCTTTATCTATCCCAGCTTTCGGATCTAACTTAACTTTCTCCGTAGTATCATTGATTAAATTCTTATACTTCAATAAATTCTCATCAATTACGATTCCTGTTTCAAAAATAGCAATTCGATTTCCTTTTTCTAATAGTTTCATAATTTTTTATAAATTAGCTGTTAATATTACTTGTGAATTTTTTCCTAACTTCTTACCTATTTCCTTGAAGAGGTTATTTTTCAATAAAGGATGCAACCCAGTAATAGGATTATATATCACCAAACACTTGTCCCTAATACAACAATTCGTAAGTTCTGGAAGTAATGCTAGTAATACTCTAAATCCAGTTCCTTCGAATTCTATAGGTAAATCAACAGAACTTCTCTTAACTGTTTTCCAATCATTCGAAATATCCTGTATGTCGGGAAATGCCCATAATAAAAATATCTTCACCATACCTTGTACTTCTGAAGGATAACGTGATACCTGTTGGATTAATTTTTCTGGTGAATAATCATATCCGTTAGATGCGTTTACCCTACTCAAGCTATTAGAGAAAAGATCTCTAAGATTCAAGAAAACAGGATGGTTGAATCCAAATACAATAGACTTCTGAAATCCATATAACTTACTAAAATTATAACAATCTAGTAAGTAATCTTCATCCTCACTAGTCCTTCTCTGTGAAAAACTAGTACCTATAGAGATATCATCAGTATCATAGTAAAAATATAGTTTATTATTTACTAACAATGACTCTGATACAAATCTATTATCCCTAAAAAACATAGAATTATAACAGATTTCCTCTCCATTATCATCCTCAATAATCATAATAATCTCTATAGGTTCGAAAGAATGACCCTCCGAAGCTTCGGATGGAATATGATTATTAAATATTAGATAATCTGGAATATGATAAAAGAATTGTTCAACTATTTCGTATATTTCGTAGGGGATATTTACAATTCCATTCCTATCTCCTATGAAATCTATACAAACTTCATTTTCATCTATCTCAAAAAAATTTTTAATCTTTAGCTGTTTAAATTTCATTATTGTCTTTGTTTTTCATTAATAAGATTTTCAAATTCTTATAAGTGTAATATAAAACTTAAGAAACTATGAAAGAAAAAGAAACCTGGGAAGAAGCCGCAATAAGAGCGTCCCAAGAAGAAATGCCAGAAGATCTACAAGACTGGTTAAATGCTGCTCCTACTCTAGATGCAGAAGTAGAAAAAATCTTAGAGGCTGAAGAAGATGAAAACCCTTAAGAGCCTTATATATGAATATGAACATTTGTTTTAAAATCTCCATCTGTGAAGATGGATTATGGAGTAAGGAATAACATAATGTGTTATTTTGCTGTTATTTTTTAAAATTTTAGTTCGATAAACCTGGTCTGTGATGGATCGGGTTTATTTTTATTTCTTTAGGAGGAGGAAGAAAAAAGTGAGGAAATTAAAAACCTCACTTTAATTTATCAATAAAATCACTAATCATAAATTTATTTCCTCTCTTAATTGTTATTACCTTTCCCACTAAATTATCTCCTAACCACTCTATAATTTCTTCTTCCGTCTCTGCATTAAGGAAAATATTAATATCAACTTTCTCATTCCGAAAGTTAGCTCTCTTCAAACAACTTATAACTGATAATTTTAAGATACTGAGTTGGGACTGTTTTTTCACTATCCCATTTATCAATCTAATGGTGGCAAATATAATTTTGAGTTCTGGATCCTTAGTAGAGTTGAATGCTCTAATAATATCACCCTCTAAGTTGTTCTTCAATATCTCATCAATTTCTTGGAAACTTATCTTCTTCATAACATATATAAGGATTTTGCTCCTCACTCCCCCAAGGAATCTTATATATGTAGATAAACCATAATAAAATAATATATGACCACTGAAGAAATTATACAAGCTACTAGAAACCTAATATCTGAACATTTTTCTGATATAGTATTTATAGAACAAGGACATAAATACTTCATAGGAACAGAAGAGTATACACCAGTCTCTAATATAATCGAAAGGTATGTTAGGCCATTCGATAAAGAGAGAATTTCAGAAGGATACGCTAAAAAACATGGAAGAACACAGGAAGACGTACTGAGAGAATGGAGGTATAAGAATCTAAAATCAGTAACTCAAGGAACAAAATATCATGAGTACGGAGAAGCACTAACATGGATAATTTGTGGCCATCCTGAATTAATCCCGACCGAAATAAGAAGGCAATATATCCCCTCTGATAACTGGTTAATCCCTTTCGCACCTAAAGAAGAAAGTATACTAAAATTTTACTCTGAATTACCGCCTTCAATTATTCCGGTCGGTGCAGAGTTCAGGATGTCTTCGAAGTATATACAGGGAATAAATACTAAATTCTGTGGAACAACTGACTTACTATTCTACTATGATAACCCTGATAACCCTGGATTTATTATAGGAGACTGGAAAACTAATGAAGAACTAAGAAAAGAATATCAAAGGTCGAAAAATATTAAAATGCTATCCCCCTTCGATGATCTAATAGACGAACCACTCAGCCATTATACACTGCAATTCTCTATGTATCAATTAATGCTGGAATCAATCGGCTTGAAAATACTGGGTCGGAGATTAGTATGGTTGAAAGGAGATGGAACATACGAAGTAATAAAAATAGATGACATAACAGATAAACTCCGACACATACTTTAAGAGCCGTGAAAGCCTTATATATGAGAATAATTACCATTTAAATTTGTAACTCATATAGTATAATAAAACCTGGTCTGTGATAGATCGGGTTTATTTTTATTTCTTTAGGAGGAGGAAGAAAAAATGAAGGAAATTAATCCTTCATTCTATTATTTTTTTTCTATCTCTATAAACTCATGATAATAAATCGGAAACACTAATTTTACTCCTTCCATACCTCTTAATTGTTATTATTTTACCTACTAGATTATTCTTCAACCACTCTAGGCCATCTTCTTTTGTTTTTATTCTTGAAAAAGCAGATGTATCAACTTTTCTTTCCCAAAAATCAATCTTCTCTAAACAGTTCGAGAGCATCAATTTCGAAGTAAAGAGAGTAAAAACTTTTTCTTTCGATAGCGCACGCATTAAGTGAATGATAGAGATTATAACTTTTAACTCTAAGTCTTTCGTAGAATCATATATCCTAATAAGATCATATACAAAACGATCATCTAATAATTTATCAATTTCCTTAAAACTTATTTTCTTCATAACATATATAAGGATTTCACGCTCCCCTCCTCACTTCCCTCAAAAACCTTATATATGAGAAAATATATGTGGTTTATAATAGTTTTTTACGCCGCTACATAGTTTGGGAAAATAAAAAGCGGCGATTATAGGACTATTCTTTTAATTATTGTAATATTTATTTGAAATCCTCTAGTCTGTGATAGATCGGAGGATTTTATTTTTTTTATTAAGAGAAAAAGAAAACGAGGAAAATTAAGTCCTCGTTTATTTTCTTTTTATTGTTATTAATTTACCTACCAAATTATTCTTCGCCCATTCAATAAAATCATCCCTGGTAAGTATTCTATCGTAGGACTTATAATCTACACCCCAATCATCCCAACGAAAACTAATTCCAAAACTCATTAGGTAATTCTGATAATTGTAATCTGAAACACTAGCCTTATCGTATAATAATAAAACTAGGTAGTAAAATTCTATAGACTTTTTATCACCAAGAGTTCTATATCTATCTAAAAGTTGTATAATGTAAGTTTTAAATTCTTCCAAAGACATCCTCTGTATATCTGGAAAACTAATTAATAACCTTTTTCTCTTCATAACATATATAAGAAATTAAAGCTCCTGTAACATTTTTTCGAGGACTAAGGAATCCATGTGATCCCCCTCCACTCCATGCTTACGCATTACGTTACGGGTCGCTAACGCTCACAAGACTGAATAAGATATATTAGGAGTTCTAGGACACCCCTTTGGCCCTTCAGGCCAGGGGGTGGTGTCTCCATTTAATATTAATATTAAAGTGCACACTTTTTTTAATTTAGAATATATATAGAGTACGTAGGTTAAATGATTTATTTAAAGTGTAGTTTTGCGTTTCTAGTAACCCTAAATCCTTACTTCTGAAAAGAAGATATTGTGGGTATCCCTTGTCTTCGATTTTATGTAACTGGATTCTGTATTAACCCAGTATAATAATAGATTTTAATAATTAATTTTTTAATAAATATGGATATACAAAAGATTATAGTACCTAGAGGAATTAGGTATATAGGAGAATGGAATGATTTTAGGTTCTCCAATTTCCCAGGAAAATGTATTATTAATAAACAACTACCAGGCTGTGGTTTTACTGAATATTGCTTAAGGGGGCCTGAAAATATTATTCTATGTAGTCCTAGAAAGATGTTATTAAAGAATAAGAAGGATCAACATGAATTTGATGTTTATCTAGTAGTGAATGAAATGGATAAAGATCCAGATTCAGATAAAGATATTTCTAAAGATACAAAACCAAAAGAATTTGTTTTGTTTGAAGAGAAGAAAGATAATTCTGATATATACGAAAGGATCTATAATGAAATTTCTGACTATACCTATAAGAGATACTTAGAAGATAAACCCGCTAAGATATTAGTTACCTATGATTCTTACCGAATTGTAAAAGATATCCTCGAAAAACTGGGAATCTTTGGAAAGTTTGTTACTGTGGTAGATGAATTTCAGAGTATTCTTCACGATGCTAGGTTCAAAAGTAATACTGAACTAGGATTTCTTCTTCACCTGCAACAATCTCCGACCGCATATTTCGTAAGTGCAACTCCTATGATGGAAAAATACCTTGATATGTTAGATGAATTTAAAGATCTTCCATACTTCGACTTAGATTGGGAAGCAGCAGACTCATCAAGAATTACCAGACCATCATTAAAAGTACTTACGATGAAATCGGTCGGAACTAAGGCAGAAGAGATTATTCAGAAGTATTTAACCGGAGATTTTGAAGAGATTACAGTTATGAGAGACGGAATACCAACGAAGGTAGTATCAGATGAAGCTGTATTCTATGTAAACTCTGTTAATCATATTATTAGTATAATTAAAAAGAATAATCTTACTCCAGAACAATGTAATATCTTATGTTCTAGAACTGACGATAATGCTAAGAGAATTAAGAGAAAACTAGGAAAGAAGTTTGTGATCGGAAAAGTACCTAAGAAAGACGTTAAACCTAAGATGTTTACTTTCTGTACAAGAACTGTATACTTAGGTGCAGATTTCTATTCAGAGTGTGCTAGAAGCTTCATATTTTCTGATAGTAACTCAGATTGTCTTGCAGTTGATATAGCTGAAGACTTACCTCAAATACTAGGACGTCAAAGACTTCAGAAAAATCCATGGAAGAATACAGCAAACTTCTACTATAGAATTACTGCAGACTATCGAGAAATGAAAGAATCAGACTTCCAAGCGATCCTAGATAGAAAAAATAAAGATACTGAAAGTTTATTATCTGTATATCTAAAAGGAACATATGAAGAGAGGTATTCTTTGGCAAAAACTTATCAAGAGAATACTAAATCCTATAATTACAAGAATAACTATGTAGCTGTGAATAAAGTAGTTAACTCTCAGACGGGCGATGTTATACTTAAACCAGTTAAGAATAAGCTTGTTCTTGTAAATGAAATCCGAGCATTTCAGATTCAGCAAGTAGATTACAGAGATAGATTTAGTGTATTCTCTAGTATTAAATCAAACCTAACAAAGGATGATATAGTGAATAGGGATGTGACCAGATTTCTATGTATATACGAAACTTTAACTACTATGTTAGAAAAGTTTAAGATGTTGTGTGAATATCCAGTATCTAGAGAAGTTATTCAGATTGTTCTAGATCAGATAGCAGATTCAGATGAAGTTAAGTCTTATTATCTAACTTTAGGTCCTGATAGACTTAAGAAATTGCATTATAATATTACAAATATCAGGAGAGAATTAGGGATAGTAACTTTCAGCCCTGAATTACTAGTTAATACTATTACCCTAAACTTTAATCCAGGTGAGAAGTATAGTTTAGCTAACCTTAAAAATAAACTAGGAGAGCTCTATAGTTCCATCAACTATACAGCTAATCCTAAGGCTAATGATATACTTAACTATTTTGAAGTAAAAGAGTATATGACTACTGAGACTATAGGTGGAATAAAAAAAAGAGTAAGAGGATATGAATTATTAAAAAGAAAAGAAGTAAAATGATTAAGTCAATTTTTAAATCAATTTATTCTAAAATCAATCCGCCAACGGAGGAGGAATTAAAAGACAAGCATAAGATTGAATTTTACAGTTACTTACATCAACATCCAGGATTTATGGCAATGAATTTGATGGATCAGATTGAAGACTTTGAGATGGATATATTATCTGAAGATTATTTTATCTTAAGACGTGGAGAATCTTTTGGAAGTCTTATACTACATCGAGAAACAATAGATCCATCAAAGAATCTGAATAGACTATTGATGAGGGACTTGGATGATTTTAGAAAACATGTTAAGAGGATTAATGAACTGTATTTAAAGAATGAAGGAGTAAATCTAGATAGTTATTATGATAAAACGATATTAAATCAATGTTTTAGGTCTAAAGATCCAAAATATAGTAGTAAATTTTTTAAATACTTAAATAAATTAAATAATGAAAAAACCAAGACGTAAATTATTCTCTAAGAACGAGAAAAGAAAGAATTCTGACAAGAGGTGGGATTCTGTGTTAGGGGCAGGTTTAGGTACTGCAGCTGGATTTATTGGTAGTGGTAAATTAGCCAAGGTCACGAAAGGACTTAGGAATATGAATGATGAAGAACTTAAGGAGGTTGCTAAAAATGAAGTTGGCTATTATAAAGATGGAGATAGAATTAAAGAACTATTTGATAAGCCACCACACCAATTATCTCCAGATGAAGGAATAGAACTAAATAACTTAGGAAAAAAGTCTGAAATTCTATTAAATAAGTCTGAAAAGACCCTTAAGAAACTCAAGCGAAAGAAAAGAGCAGCTAATATAGGAATGGCAGCTCTTCCTATTGCTGGGGCTCTTCTTGGTGCAGCCTATGGACATCAGAACAACCTTAAGAAGCAGAGGAATAAGATAGAGGATGCAGCAGGAGATAGGATTGCAGATATGATTAGAGGTGGTAGTAAGAAAAGTAGTAATAATAAAAAGAAGAAATAAAATGTCAACGAGAGGAAATATTTCAATTAAGATACCTACCGAGATGATTGGAAAGGTATATGAGAACGTTCATGGTTATCAAGTTTGCCTCGAGAAAGAATATATGACAATCTATAACCATCATGATTCATACGTAGATGGTGTAGGTCAGATTCTTTTAGACTACTATAATACCTTCGAGGAAGCTTTTGGGTTGATCTTGGGTGGTGATACTAGTACTGTTCAGGAGACTTTAAGTGAATGTGAATATTATGCTAGACAGGAGGGTTGGGGGAGTAGTGTTAAGCCAGTTTTTACGAGTACACCACCTAAGAAAGCTGAGGAGTATTTATATATCTTTGAGAATGGGAGGTGGTATGTTTATGGTTACTCAGAAAACGGACCACTCGAAAACTACATCACTCCATCATTATCTCCAGAGGTTAAGGGTGAAGATACTATTTCATTACCTAAGAATTTCTGTTATTACTTACATGGTTACTTATCAGGTTTATCTTCTAGTAAACAGGATAAGGCGCTTGATTCTATAATTAAAACATTGGAGGGTTATTTAGATGTTTAGAGTAATTATTTGTGGTTCTCGAGAGTTTGATGATTATGAACTTTTGAGGGATAAGTGTGATTCTATATTATCAAGAAAAGCAGCAGACCCAGAGGAAAAGATTGTTATTGTATCTGGTTGTGCGAGAGGAGCTGATAGGTTAGGAGAGAAATATGCTGAGGAAAGAGGTTATGAAGTCCTACGTTACCCGGCCGATTGGGATAAGTATGGAAAAAGTGCTGGTTACCGAAGAAATAAGCAGATGGCAGATGTAGCTAATGCATGTATAGCTTTCTTTAGTTCGGCCGGAGAAAACGTAGGAACTAAGATGATGGTGAAGTTAGCTAGAAATATGAACCTTCTTGTGCGTGAGGTAAAGGAAATGGATTGAAAGCCTTATATATGTAGAAAAATAAAAACGAAACAATTATGAGTAATATAATAAAAGGAATTATTGCTACTGCTATTATTGGTGGTAGTGCTTATATAGTGTATAAATTAATAAAGGGTACAAATAAAGTAATAGATGGAGTGACTGAATTGAAGGAAGATATTGAAACGATAGTCACTGTGAATCTTACTAATTGTATGAAAGATATTAATAAAAACTTAGAAGAGAGAAATAAAAAGATGGAGGAGAAGTTACTAAAAAAGAAAAAATAATGATTATATATTTCCTTTCTTTTCGGATTTTTACAATAGAATCTGAAACTAAGGGATTTTTATGATTACTTAAGTGATTAATCCCGCTAGAATCCGCTGGTCTGTGAAGATAAGCGGATTTTATCTTCTAGTAAACCTTAAAGTTCTTATATATGAACAATCCCAATTGTTGAGGTTCTATTTGATAATAGAACAATGTTTGTACTTTTTATTTTTCATAAAATTCGATAAACCTGGTCTGCGAAGATCGGGTTTATTTTCATCCCTTCAAAACCTTATATATGGGAAATAGGCAACTTATTTCTTATAAGAAAGTTTTTTTATCATTGTTGGAAAAAAGATTAAAAAAAAAGAGCAATAAATCTGGTCTGTGAAGATCGGATTTATTTTCTCTTCTTCTTCTCTCCGGGTGATAAAGTTTGAAAGCCTTATATATGAGAAAATAGATGTTTAATATACTCCTTAAGTCGAATAAAGAAAAAAAAGACTTAGGAGTTTTAATTTTTTAGAATTATGAAACTAGAAAAATTGATGGAAAAATTTGAAAGAAGTTTAGGTATTATACTGATCATCTTAGGAATTATGTTATTAGGTAGATTAGTATTTTCACCAGCACCAAAGCCAGTAGAAAGAGTCTGGCAAACGGAAGAGGAATATGAGTATGAACAATTCCTCGATTCAATTATGAAAGAAGAACTGAAAAAAGAACAACAAACCCCTCGAGAAGAAAAGAGAGAGACTAGAGTATGGAAGAAAGGAAAAAGAAAAATCGTGAAGGTAACTGCAACGGTCTATAATCCTACTGAAAATCAATGTGATGAGGATCCATTAATAACAGCAGATAATTCAAAGATTGACTTGAATAAATTGAATTCAGGGCAACTTAAGTGGATTGCTGTATCGAGAGATCTTAGAAAACATTTTAAGTATGGATCAAAAGTTAGGATTAGTTGCAAATCAGACCCAAGTATTAATGGGGTGTATGAAGTTAGAGATACCATGCATGAGAGATTTGAATTTTATATTGATATACTAAAACCGATCGGACAAACAAAAGGGCGCTGGAAAGATGTAGAAATCAGTTCTATAGGAGGATAAAAGGAAACTTTGAGTTTCCTTTTATTTTTTTTAATTGATAAAATGCGTATTATATAACTTCAAACTCTAATATATGACAGAGAACAATTTATAGAGAAATCTATAGTTGCTCTCTGTTTTTGTTTTAACATAGTTGGTAAGGTTGGGGTGAGTATTGTGAATTAGCTACTCATAAGAAAACCCCTCTATTAGTAATCAATCCCTATGTTAAAACAATAATGACCTTTAACTTATAAATTTTAAAACCTATTACTAATTATGTTATTAAATTACTTAAAAACTACTCTCCCTGAAGGCTGGAGAAATCAATTTAAACATCACGAGTCCTACCCAGAGGAGTACTATGACGTTGCAGAGATAGAATTGGACTCAGGAGAAAAGAAAGTCCTAGTCCTAAATCGTAATACAGATGACTTAATGGAGTATTACTATGATGATATTCCAGATGATCAGTGGATTTTTCTCAAGAAAGTATTAAAATCTGAAAGAAGTGTAGATTGTAGTAATTACTTTATTAATAGAAAGTATGAAATTTTTAATAATAAAGTCAATAGACTGAAATTATTGACAGTAAAAAATCATAGATCTACAAATTTATACCCAAAAACATATTTCAACAATGATAATATGAAAGTAAGTATATATATAATCACAGAATAATTGCATTAGTATTTATCCCAAATTTATTTCCAAAAGTTAATAATATTGTCAATCATATTAATCATGATATAAAAGACTTTTCTCTTAAAAATCTTGAATGGTGTAATTTAAGTTATAATTCTAAACATAAAAATCAAAATAGACAATCTCATTTTATAAATATAAAATATTTAAGAATATCTAAAGATGGGGAAATATTAAATGAATGGTCAAATGTATCTGAATTTAAAAAAGAATACCCAGAATATAGAAGAGCTTTAAATAAAGATAAATTATATAAGGGATGTTATTGGGTTAGTAAGAATTTAATTCTTGAAGACTATAAATCTAGACATCCTGTAGTAGAAGATGGTTGGTACGTTAATCCATTTATTACAGAAAGAAAAGTAGAAGCCAATCTTTGTGGTATCTTAAGAATAGACGGAAAAGAGACTGTAGGCCAACTTTTTAAATACTCTTTTTATTATAAAAAGTACAGTTTAGAGTAAATGGAAAGCAAAAAGAATTTTTCACTCATCGTTTAGTATATGAAACTATATCTGGTAAGAAAATAGATTCTGAAAATGTAATAGATCATATTCAGCCTGTTAGGTCGATTGAAACAATAAACAATGAATATTCTAATCTTAGAGAAGTAACACAGAAAGAAAATATGAATAATCCAGAGACTAGAAAATTTAGAGGGAATCCTTGTAGTTGTTTTGATTTAACTGGAAAATTAATAAAAACATTCCCTGCTTCCACGTTGGCTGCAGAATTTTTCTCAAGTTCAAGTTCGTTAATTAATAAATGTTGTAGAAATATTTCTCGAATATCTAATGAACTATTATGGTGTTTTTTAGGAGAAGAGGAGAAAATAATAGAAGATATAAGCTATAATTACTATAAATTTAATAATGGAGAATTAATAAAGTCTAGTATTAGTTTAAGAAATTTAACAAATTCAAAAAATACTAATGATGTAAATAAATATAAGAAATATCTTAATACAGGAATGCCAGCCCCAGATGGATATTATTATCAACAGGGAGATCCGAAGAATATGTTATACGATCCTGATAATACTTCTTATGTAAAGAAGCGTGAGGAGTTAAAATGGAAACCTACAACTTACATAAAATAGAAAAATGAAAAGAGGAGTACTCCTCCTCTTTTTTTTTATTCATAAAATAACTTAAATATATCAGTTTATTTTTATTTACAATTATAAGAGTTTGGAGGACAGAAATAAAAACTATGCCTATCTTCACAGACGAGCATAGTTGGCGTAAGTTAAATACATAACGCTAAAACGTATAATAACATATATAAGGATTTTGGGCATCCTCAGTTTACTTTTCCTATTCTAAATGCCCTTGACTTTAGAATTTTACAACCTTTCGAACCTTGGTAAACGATTAGGTCATATTTATCTAAGTCAGCTCCTGTAAAATTCGTATGACTTAAGTTTAACATTGATAGATTTACCTCTCCGGTTTTACAGTGCAAGTCATCATCACCTAAAACCAAGGTATTCAAAACAAATTTATTCATCTCCTATAAAATTTTTGAACCATCTCCATAGCATAAAAGGATATTTCTCATAACACGAAAATCCATATAAACCGCAACTAAAGAAATCATGAACTTCCATTAAGTAGGATGTTGTAAATTTCTCAGGCGTATAGAGGTCCAGTGTATATGCTATTGGGGGATTTTTGTATGTTTTTATTATTTCTTCTACTCTACTTCTCCCAGGAATATCAAAAGGATCCCCAGAGTAACATCTAATATCTAGTATTTTTCCCTGATATACAAACACTCTCCACTCAGAATGAATATCTTCGAGAATAGAGGAGACTTGTACTTTCCCATCTATCAATTCAAAAATACTATCATCCAGAGAGTATTTTCCATTAATACCAGATTTTATTAGATCGGCCGACTTTAGATATACTTCATGATGCTTTTTGAAATCTGCTTGTAAAAATAATCCTAGGTCTGCTGGAAGAGTGTAGTCTATAATTAATCTTCCAGTGATACTAACTTGAGAGAGTGACCCCGGAACATTAATCGGCCGAGGTGTTTTCTGGTAATACTTCTTAAACCATCCTAAGCAGAATTCAACAGACCCCACCGGACATCCATCTTCTATGTCATGATCACCTTCACTCAGGATTTCTATAGTAGTTTTCTGTTCTTCTGATTTTCCTGTATTTCTCCAATCCCAATATTCTTTAGCCCTGAGAAGTTCCATTTGAAAGTCAGGACGAATCTCATAATCTTGTAGTATAAATTTCATCATTCTCTTTCACTATAGTATCCATTTTCCCAAAGAATCTCAGCAATTTCAGACGTACCACAATCGTCCTGAAAAGAGTAGTATAATTTTCCAGCAATATCCGACACAAGAGGCCAGATAAACTCTACTATTTCTCTATCAGTTCTGCCATTTTCGTTTAACTTTAACCAGTAATCTCCTTTTCCATACTCTGTGTACATATCATACCATTCTAGAGAATAGTTAAGAAGACTGAATATATCATTATTACCAAATTCTCCATTATCTATCTCCCTCTGATATAACTCTATGGCTCGAATTACATCTTCTTTATTATTTATGATTACTACTTCTCCTGTTCTTCCTTTATCATTGAGGAGTTTTATTAATTTCTCTTCAATATCTAAGAAGAAAACTTGAGTACTTGAATTAGTTATTACATCTGAATAACTAGTGATTAAACGTCTTTTGCTCATAATTTTTTATAATATATAGTAATTCTTCTGATAATGTTACTTTTGTCCCTAAGTTACAAATGAAAGTTGCTTTATTAATATATTCCTTCGTTGTAATTATCTGATTGAACGTTAGTAATCTCAGGCGCCGTGATATAGTTCCAGCATTACTCTTAAATTCTTCTGGAGTAAGTGCAACTATATCAATTATACTTTTGCATACCTTAGATAATGTTAGTTGTTTTAGGATAGGTTGTTTTATTTCGAATCTTAAACAAATAATATGATCTACAGCATAAATATTTTCTTCAGGGTTACCTCCAAATAGGTTCAAAAGTTCATTAGGGAGAGATAGTTTTACCTGACTCCCAAGTCTAAAACAACAAATAGAATATCGAGGGTTTCTTTCATCTGTATATACATAGAATTTATTTGTTGTTATTCCCGAAGTATCAGTCAAGACTCCATTCATATCTAAATCCTTTTGTTTTAAGTTCATCTAATCGTTCATAGGAAGTATAATCAGTATCTTCTGGATATAGTTCACGAAGTCTATTCATGATCCTCTGATTATTCTTAATATCTAAGTATGCAATTGTTCCTTTTAATCTTTCCATAATCTTTGGCTTGAACATTTCCCAGATATCTTCTTCTTTCTCAGGGAATTCATTAGTCATTTCGCGGTATAGTCTTAATAAATTTCCTAAGAGGGGTTGTAAGTCATAGATCGAATAGTTATGATTAAATCCTTTCTTTCCTTGATACCTAAAGAAGTATTCAACCTCCTCTTCAGTTCTTAAGACAAGGAAATCTTTTTGATATTTCTTATATACTCCTGTACCTATCATCTGTCTCAGTGCATCAGGTCCTTGTATTAAGAATATCTCTGTACTTGAATTAGTTATTACATCTGAATAACTAGTTATAAATCTTATTTTTCTTCCCATAATTCTTTTCTTTTACATAGATAAGAGTAACAAGGAAAATTGAGAGCGAACCATAATCTCACGACTTGCCCGCTCTCTGTCTTCAAATACTATATCTTCTTAAAAAAATAATCCACCTCTATATAAACTTGGATTACCTCTCTGTCTAATTATCTTAACTAGGTATTCAGTTTCTCCATAAGTTCCCTTAACCTTAAGAAGTCCGTTTTCATCAGGATCTTCAAGAATAACTCCTAAACTAATTTCCTGATTCTTCCAAAGATTAGAGAATTGTGATGTGATTTTGTTTTTCCATCCATCAAGAATATTCGAACAATAATCTTCATTTGTCTTGGAATCACCTTTATCTTCGAATGTACAATCTTCAGATAACCACTTAGAGAAATCTGCACCTGCTTGTTTTAGTATACTTTTGATTTTCTCTACATCTTCTTCTGTATCAACTTGGAAGAGGAAAGCATCAAAAATATATCTAGCCAAAGGTAAATTGAGACAACTATTTTCATCAATCTTCCCATGAATATTTACTTCCTCCACAATAGATCTCAAGATATCGATTGTAGATATTTCCAAGAGATCTACCTTTTGAAGTATACTTTCTCTTTCGGCCGGATATTTAAGATTATCATCAAGGTATTCACTTACAGCCTTTTCAGATAAGTTACCAAATGTCTTAATATATCTAATTCTTCCCGGCCGACCAAGTAAATTTTCATTGACATTTAAAGAGTTTGTTGTCAAGATATATAATTTTCTAGCATTATTATAAACACCATCTACTAGTTTTAAAAGAACTTCGTCATCTTGTCCTCTCTTGAATGTTTTCTCTGCTTCATCAATTAAGATAACACATTCAAAACTAAGTCCCTGAACAAAACCTATCATTCCTTCTATAGAATTGTCGGGAATGATGATTACAGGGATATCAAGTTTATTACAGAGGATCTTTGCGGCCACCGTTTTTCCTGTCCCACGAATTCCTGTAAAGATAATTCCTAAGTTCTTATTTCTTTCTGTAAATTCATCTGACTCCCATGTTTTTTGGATAGTATCAAATAAATTATCACAACCTACATCATATATCTTATAATTAAACTCAAATTTTTCACAAAGTTTTTTAAGTCCTATTCTTTTATCTTGCCCAGGTCCCTGATATAGTTCAAATACTCCAGGTCCAGGGGTTTGAGAAAGAACTGTATTTCCATCAATCGGAAACATAATTCCACATTCGTTAATCCACTTTTGTGCTACTAAATTTTTCATTTTTTCTCTTGTATTTATTTTACTTATTATCAATTATAAGAATTTCACGTCTTTGTATATTATAGGTAGGTCTTTTATAAATCTAATATTATCAGGGTAGCTAGTACATAGACAATCAGCTTCTGAAGAAAATTCAACAGCTTTCATGATCTTTGAAAAAGTTTCTTCGGAGATATTAAAACTATTTACTAAATTTTTATCAGAAACTAATAAACCTGTGATCGGCTCAATTAACTCTTCATTCAATATGTTTACTGAAAGTGTTCCTATGTTCCAATAATATCTCATAAGCTGGTTAATAAGTTTTGGTCTCTTATATAGGTAATTCTCTAGGTTATAACCAATTATTATAGAGATCACCATGTTATTCTTTATTGGGATCCCTATATTATAATTGAGATTATTGATATTGATAGAAGACGCTTTTACATATAGTTCGTAGAGTAAATAGTGTTGGCCGGTACGATAAACATTTACTGTCATAGGTAGATACTAAGAAGTTGACCAAGATCTACATAATCTATTCCTACTTTTTCAGCTGCAAGAATATCTCTATTACTCTGTCCGTATAAACCAGATTCAAGACCTATTTGTATAGCTTGTTCTTTTCTAAATCCTGGAGTTTTAAGGATTACAGCATTCATCATTCTATCTTTAGTTTGCCCAAAATCACTCTGAACTAATATTTGACAATGATTATAAGGAACTCGAAGATACTCTGATAACGCACATACTATATACTCCAACATTATTTTCCAAGAATCTGATCCATTACTACTTAAGATTAGATTTCGTGGAACCATTGCATATACCTTAGATGGATTAAAACATAGAATCTTATCCCATACTTCAAATCTCAATCTAATATCATAAATGCCTCGTGGAAGTAATCCTGGTTTTCCATTACTCTGAAAGGTTTCTACAAGACAATCCAAGACATCACAAAATATTATCTGTTTTTGTCTATCTATTTCTTTTTTCCCAGAGTTATTATTACCCCAAGTACTTCCAGAGCTTCCCCATCCTGGAGAAGTTCCATTATTATTTCCCCAAGATGAACCTGAGGAACCCCATGAAGAACCTCCAGGACGAGACCAAGGAGACTGTTGATTGTTTGTTGTTCCACCCCAAGTACTTCCGCCTCCGTTATTATTCCATGGGGATGAGGCTGGCTGTCCCCAAGATGAACCTCCTCCAGCTCCTACACTTTGACCAAATGGTGTCTGTTGCATAATTTTCTCACTTAATTTTTTTTGACCTTCCATTACTTTTTCTACCTTCTCATCTTCTTCTCCCTCATCGATGTCATTAATTTCATCATCATCGTCATCTGGAGAAGAATCATAAGGAGGTTCTTCTGAGTAATCCGGTTTCAAATATTCTTTAAATTTATTATCTTCTTCCATAACTATTATGGTTTTTGTTTTCAATTATAAGGAAATCAGATATAGTCATTAATGCCTAGAACAATAGATTCTAAGACACTATTAGACTTAGAAAATTTATAGTAGCCTAGATTATATCCGACTACAAGACTTTCTATAAAATCTTCTCTTGGGATTGTTTTATTTCCTAGACTTATAGTATCAGGATTAAAACATTTCGTCAATCTAAGCCCAAAATTACAATCCTCTATATTTTTCAAAATTACTCTTTTACTGGGTTTTTTGAAAAGAGCTTTGAAAAATATTACCATTGTGTAGTCTTTTTTAAAGTCGAACCTAATATACTTTTCTGAAAAATCATCATCTTTAAATACAAAAATGTTTCCTTCAATCATTATTAAAAGTACTTTTCTGTGTTAGATAAGATTTCTGAAAGATTAGCTTTAGAATCAGCTTCCATATATTCTTTCCAAAGATCCAATGTACTTGCAAATTTTAGAGAATTTATTAACCTCTCAGTGTCTATCTCAAATGAAAATAAACTATTGACACCGTATAGATTTATATTTCTGTACTGAATTCCAAAACAACCCTCTCTTATAAAACTATACACTTCATTTACTGAAGGTCTTTTATATCCCAATACACAGCCTACATCCAACATAAACTTTTCCTTAAGAGGTATAAATATATATCTCTCAGGTAGGCATGGACAAACGATATATCCTTTCATGGTCTATATTCTAAAAATTGTGCTTTACTTAAATCCTCTACTAACTTTCTATTTTCGATTCTATTAAAAAGTTCGATGAGACTTTTTTGGAAACTAAGACTATCTACCTCTACTATTTGTTGAAGAGAGTAATCATTAAAATAATTATCCATATTTTCTACAGGGTATATGATAAAATTTCCCTGCTTAATATTATACAGTATTATCCCTGGAGTTATTCTTTTTCTATTGAACTTCGCTATCTTAATAACAATTGCCTGTAGTAATACTTTTTCAGGAGTCCTATACAGAACAACCCCTTGATACTTTAGTTGATCAATAAAATATCCTCCAAAATGAAATAGGATTCTTACTTTCATAGAAGATTGTTTATAGGACTGAGAGATCTTAGAATACTTAGTACTTTAGGATCATCTAAAGTCACTGTCTGAACAAGATTATTACCGTAATAGTGTTCAGAATAATAAGTTCTAGTATAAGTCGCAAATCTCATGTCTTGTAGGTCTTTATAAACGATTGTAGGTGTTATTCTCTTCTTCGCTATCCTATTCATGCTTTGAACGAGAATTGATCCCTTACCACTACCTCCATAAAATAAAATAATCCAGTATAATACATAATTACCACCTATAAATAATCTAGCTTCCATTTAATCATCCTCCTCTACTCCTGATTTAATAGATAGTATTGGTTTTATAATCTCAAGAATCTTAACAGTATCTTGAATTCCAGTAATTATCTCTTCAGGGCGCTTATATACTCCAGGCGCTTCATCAATACAAGCATTACATATAGAACTAGAATAAACTCCAGTCATGCTTTCTTTAAATTCAGAGAGATCAATTTTTTCTCTAGCTTCTCGCCTGGACATTAAGCGCCCAGCACCATGAGGAGCACTATAATTTCTCTCAGGATTACCAAGACCTTCACATATCAGAGTTCCAAAAGCCATATTCATCGGTATAATAACTTTCTGTCCTGAGTAAGCCTGAATAGATCCCTTTCTAATAATCCTATCTCTTGGATCTATATAATTATGAACCGACTCTATTCTTTCAAGTTCTTTTCCGAATCCTAATGCTTTTCTCACTCGTTCTGATATAGTGAAACGATTATATTCTGCATAGGCTTGAGCAAAAAACATATCTCCAAGGTAACCAGATATATCTTCATGTGTTACTAAGAATCTACTAGGCGGTATAGTATGACGGCCGGAAGTATGAAGTTTTTCTATCTCTTCTTTAATTTTTCTTCCTTGACCCTTATATTTTTCTTTAATTCCCTTCTCGGCCGCTTTCATATCCGCCTTAAGAATTCTAGTTTTTCCAATTTGTTTCTTCCAGTAAGCTAAGATTTTTATTCCAAGATTTCTAGAACCAGTATGAATTGTTACCCACACCGAATCTTTATCTCCTTCTGTTTGTCCCAGCTCTAAGAAGTGATTCCCGCCGCCGAGAGTACCAAGAGATTTATAGAAAATTCCTTCATCCATACCAATTCTTTTTAGAGTTTTTGATATGAATTTTTCTGTTTCTCCAAGCCCTTCATAACATACAAACTCAGGCCATAAACTTCTTGCTCTTTCTAATTTTGTTTTGAAAAATTTCTTGAATTCTTTTTCTTGGATAACTGGTTTCTCATTTACTTCCATACCCATCGGAATATCTCTACGTATTCTAGTATCCCAAAGAACTAGATCAGGATTTTCGGAGGGCATCTTATAATTCACACTTAGCAAACCACATCCAATATCACAACCGACAACATCAGGATCAAGTGGACCGCCAGAGTAAGTTTGAGTATATCCTACTACACAACCCTTTCCTGCATGACAATCCTCCATGATCCTAACTGTCTCATTCTCAGTCATCTTAGTATTCAAAAGATCATATACCTGAGAAATTGCAGCTTCTTCTATGTTCTCTGTAAAAACTATTGCTTTACTGTATTTTCCTGTTATTTCCATACTATAATCTTATAAAATAAAGGGAGTATTATTCCATACCTCCCCTAAATAGTTTATTTCTTTTCATCAACAGCTTTCTCCCCTTGTGTTTCTTCTTCGAGGGGTTTATCCTCTTTTACAGGACCTACAAAAAGTCCACGAAGGAAACACATTTTATTTTCCAAAGTACATTCAGAATGTTCTTTGTTATAATATTCACAGATGTCTGGGCAGCACTTATCTATAACTTCATCTAAGTAGACAAGTTTTCTGCTAGCGATTATTTTTTGTAAGACGTCAGGTTGATCTTTGAAAACCTCTTCAAGTGTTCCTTCTTTCGGAACCATAGAAGATAAAGCATCATCTTCCTCACCACTACCTCCTAAGTCATTACAAAAATCTGTGAAAGATAGTTCTTGATTTCCAGGATCTCTAGGATCTGGCATAAAACTACAACACTTACCGTATGGACATTCTTTATCACAAATTAAATGTGATGTTGGAATTTCCTCGATAGGTCTGTAAACAACTACCTTTTCACTTCCATCAGACATTGGGATTTTTACTGTTTTTAACTTTTTCATAATTCTAAATTCATTAATGTTATTACTAATTTTTCTATGCATTTTCGTCGGGTGAGATTTTATACTTACTACTCACCCTCATGTATAAGAATTTTAAGGGATGAAAAAAGAAGAAGGAATTTTATTTTTCCTTCTTCATTATTTTTAATTAGTTACTGCATAGAGAATAGTATTTCCTTCTCTTCTCAGTGTAAATAAACGTTCCTCTCCTAGATCATCAGTAAATTTATAGTCTTCTCGTTTTTTGGATACCAAGAATTCCTTTAATAATCCAAAGTTGAATGATTCTATAACTATGTGATAACCATTCGGAGTATCTAGTATACATAAAACTTTTGTATAGTTAGATATGAAATCTTTAATATCCACTAAGCTATGTATATCTTTAGTGTCTACATCTATAATCCATCTAGGTTTATCTACTATTCCCTTAGATTGAATTGTCTCATTACTTAGGGCAACTTTCTTTGGGATATTGTGTATGTTAGTGTAGTCATTATTAGCTACCCTTTTTGAATATTCGAACATACACTGCTTTCCAAATTTTTCTAGTGATCTTGGAGTGATACTGATATATGCTCTTGCTTTATAGTATTCACACATATGTTTCAATCTATCCCAAGATTTTTTAAGCACTTCAAGATCTGTTACCCACCAAGCATATCTCTGTATTTCTTGGAGAGGTAGATCAGGATTTTCTTTTCTTCTCTGTATAACCTGCACGAAGTAATATATCTCTGGTTTACCTTTTGGAGATACCTTAAAATTCAACAAGTTTACTATATCTTTTGAATTATCTACAGTCATGACTCTTTAATTTTCTTTTGTTACTTGATTAAATTTCCACTTAACTGTTGCCTTTATTTCTGGTGTAATTTCTACGACTTTTTCTGTTTTCTCGATCAATGGAAGTCCTTTATCATTAAATCTAGAAGTTTTTGACATGATTATCTGGAATTTTCTTTCTCTAAGTTCGTTATTATATCTCACCAACTTATCTTTCCACTCATTTCTTATTTCTTCTATAGGTCTTTTATCAAGTCCTAGAGAATCGAGAAAGACTTTTATTGGGTCCTTATGGTAACTTGTCTTAGAATTATAAGACCTGTACTTAGATAATCTAGATTCTTTATTTACCGGAAGACCTGATACAGTACTTGTTAATTCTGTCACATTATAATAACTCTTTTCTCCAGTTCTTTCTCTTATAGGAATATAGTATTCCCCGAATATTCCAAGTTCCTTAAGAAAATTATCTTTCGGACTTATATCTTTCTTTTCTTCTGGGTAGTATATTTGAAGATACTCATTAGCTATAACTGCTAACTTATATTTAACTTCAAGACGACTTAAGTAATAACTACTAATATCTCTTATATTACATCTAGTTACTACAGGAAGAGGAGATATATCTATTAAGTACTCTCCTGGATAAACCAATTCAGACCTTACTACTCCAAGTCTCTTCAATTTTCCTGCTAACTTCGAAGAAATCCTAACTCCTACTAAAGATTGATTCAGCAGTCCATCTTTAACTAAACAGATTGATTGCCGAGATTTATATACTTTCTCTCCTGGTGTAATTCCTACGGTATTTTCTGGAATATTTACCAAAACATTAATATCATAGCAAAGACTTAAGTTAGCTCTACTCTTGTTTCCTTTTATCCCCGTAATTTTTGCCCAATCTTCTGCTTTATATCTCAAGAATGCAGAGTTCTTATCGATTGTTTTAGCTGATATTCTTTTATATTCACCTATCAACTCTGGATTTACAAGAATATCTGCTTTATCTTCTATAAGTTCTGACATTAACTTACTAATTGAGTATCTATTGTAGTTTGAATAGATCTTTGGAAACTTATCACTAGACTCTACTACATCATATTTCTTAGAACAGATGATGTTATTTATAAAACCCGTGTAAAGTCTAATTCCTTCTTTTCCATACATCCCATAAAATTTACTAATAATATTCTTATCCTTTGTAGCTTGAACCAAAATCTCTGTGGTCTCTAAGTACTCTAGATATACAGTACTAGCCACAAAAGAAAGAATTATCATAAGTTCGTCGGTAGTATATTCTTCATCAGTATATAATTCTTTACTCTTCTCAATTCCCCATGCAGATGAGTATGTATGAACTGGTGGATGTAATTTTACCTTATTTAATCCTGGAGTACTCATTATCAACCAAGGATTTCCAGTATCTCCAAGTCTTTCAGTAAGTAAGATAAACTGATATCTCAGAGATTTTTTATTTCTTAAGATAATTTCAGTTTTACCATATTCATAATCCTCATACTGTACTAATTTTAATCTCGAATTGTTAATCTTAATTTCTTTTTTCATAATTCTTTATTTTATACATTATCATTAGTAAGGGTTTCAAGAACATTAAATAATTTTATATAATCCCAGATAAAATTTCTATAAGTTACATGTGAAGTTCTTCTTTCGTATGCACTGAATAAAAATTCTTTCGAAAAATCTATATCTGATTCCTTTTCGTATATAATCACTTTATGATAATTAAAGTGATTTACGGTGGATAAGATAGTTTTTCTTCCATGAAACAATTTCTTTATTAGGACATTTTCTGTTACTTTTTTATAGTTACCTGTTCCTAAGTTGAAATAAATAACAATCTCTAAGTTTCTTATTTCTTCGTTATCCATCCAGTCCTGTGCTCTAGAAAGATTTAATAAGTCATAATTCTCTATTACCAATCTGCCAAACTCTACTGCTTCACTGAACTCTGCATCATATATAAACTTCAAAAATTTTTCTCTAGTTATCGGAACCTCTATAACCATGTTCCCAAGTATTCCATCTTGAGTATACATTAATCTATAAAATTGTAATCGTTTTATCTTCATAACATATATAAGGAAAATAAAACCCCTCGATCTTCACAGACCAAAGGGTTTAGTAACATATGCAAAACAAAAAATATTTATTATCACATTATTAAGAGTTTAAAGCCTTAAGAATGTAATTAAAAATAAACAAGATGGAAAATATTGAAAAAGAGAAGATGGATAGGTTTTTATGGATAACGAATTTATTCCTAGAAAAACTTAAGATACTTGAAATTAATCCTATTCTCAGACATGACGGTACTATTCCGAATGATGAATATGGAAATAGCATGAGTCTCTCTTATAGTTTCAAGAAGGGAGGACTTAAGTATTGGTATCTAGGTGTCTGGGGATGTGGAGGATGGTCTAATACTTATGATTCTAAGTCTGAAGATTACATTTCAGTATTTCTAATTCATAAATGGCATTATGATAGATTTAGACCAAGTTCTGCTGACTTAGAATTCAGAATAGACTTAAACTCTTCTGATATTGATGAAGAGATACGTCAAGTAGTTCATGATATTATAAAATTAGAAGAGAATCCTGTAGAAGAGTATTATAGGATATTTTCAGAAGAAGACGAAGATCATGATTTACCTTGTATTGAATATTTTAGAGATTGGTGGTTTTATGAAGTAGAATTTCCATTTACAAAAAACCTAAAATTTAAATGGAGTGTTAAATTCTTGTATGGAATTCTAAGGGCAATTTCAATTATAGATCCTAGGGTAAATCGTGGGAAATTATTCTATGATGAGGATTGTTTTGCTCCTTGGTATACTTCTGGATTCTTAGCTACCGAATGGGCATCTGATTGTAAATGGGCTTTTGATAGTTTTGCTTGGTTATATGCAAAATTACCCAGAAAACTATGTAGAATATGTGGTCATAGGTTATTTGATGCTGAATGGAATGTTGCAGATTTTCCAGGCGAAATAACAAATACCCTAGAAAAAAGAATGTGGAGAGGAGTAGTATTATGAAAAAATTAAAAGTAAGGAGTAAAATGCTCGAGGAGTATGGTTACGTTGAGGGAGGGACTGCGGATTATAATTATAATCATGAGTATGTTCCGAAGGTTCTTGTATACTTTCCAGAACTATCTGAATTATTATTTGTTAATATACGCGAATTAGAGGTTATAGGTTATGAAGAAATTTAAGTTTGAGGAATGGTTAGATAAGAGGGAAGATAATTTTGAGGTCTTATGTATATTTCTCTTCTGGATATTTGTGTTTGATCCTATTGTATATATGATCACAAGAGATATTGATTATGTCGTAGCTAGTCAATTACCTTTTATAATATTTATCTTAATTCCATACTTACTTTTTAGAACTAGAACGAAATGGCTAAAGTAGATTTATCTTTGAAGCTGGTTTATGCGAATAACTTATACCAGGAAATCATAAGAAATACGATAGAAGATTATAACCCTGGAGACTTTACGACATTACTATTATGGTTAGATAGTCATAATGTAATAATAGATATTGACAATGAATTCTATAAAGAAGGGATTAATTGGTTATGGTCAATAGATTTTTATAATCCGGAAAATGAAGAAGATGATTGTATAGACTACGGAACTGCAGTATTCGGAGATAATGGAGAATACAAAACAAGATCTGAGGCTTTATGTATTAGTATTATTAGAGCCCTAGAACTATATCTCCTTGGGTCTATTAAGTGTGGTAAAGTCTTTAGTGAGGATGAACTATTTATAAATGATATTGATCCAGAGATTTCACTTTTCGACATACAAAGATATATTGAAGAGAATACATATAACGTTAGAGTCGATGAAGAGTGGGATTTACTTAAGAGAAGAACAGCGAAAGAATTTATTAACTATATAAAAGAAAGGATATTAAAATGCTTGGAGAAACTTGTTTAGGATGCCTAGTTTCAGTGATTATAATAGTCTTAGTTTGTATGTTACTGGGATTTTTTATTAAGATATTTTTCTTTACAGCCTTAAGTGCATTTATCATAGGGGGATATGTACTTGGAGTGGCATTTGCGGCATTAATTGTTTATAAACTTCTAAAATTTATATTTTCATGAACTGGAGAAATTTTATACAAGACTTAATTATCGTAATACTCGGAGTAGTAATATTAGTTATTCTAGGGAAGGAAGATAATGAAATGTGTGAGAGTGTAGGATATACCTTTATCTTCGGAGGAGTGTGTAAATTATTCTGGGACCTTTTTATGACAGAAGATTAAAATGCCAATGGAAAAATTAACAGTAGAAGTCCATTATAAACCTGGAACTAGACTATATAAAGTTGTTAATGGAGAACTTAATGCTTATGACGTAGAGGAAATAAAAATCGGATTCAATAGGTTAGGACTAGGTTATATAGAATATACTCTTAGGATAAATGAATCTTCTACTACAGTGGAAGCGTCTGATGGTAAGATGTCAAAATTCTATCTTACCCCAGAAGAAGCTATATTGGAAAATTCTCAAGAAATATTTGAAAGATTTAATAAAAAGAATTTATGGAAAAATATATCGGAAAACTAATTAGCTTAGGAATGTGCCGAAATGATGCTGAAATATTTATAGATGGATTAACAAAAATCATCTTAGAAAGAAATAGTGAACCTGTTCATGCTATCCTTCCCAGGTACTATAAGATAAAAGTAATGAATGGGGAAAATAACCTAGGATACATTAAGGCAGAGATTACCAACCGTGATATGAAATTCTTTAGTGAGGATGATGTTGAAAAAGTAATCAGACACCTAGTTGAACATGATGCTTATAGACATGCTTTTAGAACAAATCCTAAGAACATAGAAGACTTAAAGAGGAATACTTCGGTGTGGTTCAATTCAAAAGATTGGTATAATACTATTCAATATGGGATCCATACTTTAATGACTGATTGGAAAATTGGAAAGGACGACGACTATATTTTCGTGAAAGAGCCATTTTTTGATTAAATTTTGCTCTTTTACTAAGGGAAAAATCTTATATATGTAGAAAAATAATGTTAAATCAAAAATAAATAAAAATTATGTTAGAATTTAAAGCAGAGAAAGAACTTACGACATTAGACAAGTACAAAAAACTATATGGTTTTTATGAAGGAAATCTAAATTATGTTCCTAGAGGTGGAGACCTATTAAAACATGTAGGATCAAGTGTAGCTATGATTGATTACTCTAGAGATAGTCTTGGTAGATGGGATTATTCTCTTAAAGAAGTAACCATAGAAAGTATTACCAACTATGATCCTATGACTGTTACCTATGACCTAAAGTACAAGGTAATCGGAGAAGAAGTGACAAAAGAAGTTAAAATTATTCCGGAAGGGTTTAGTTTTGAAAACCCAGAGGAAACAGGTAAGTCTTTGAGATTCCTTCCGTTATCTATGCACTTTAAAGTACAAGAGGAGAAAGGATTTTATGATATGCTGTCTTCTAGATTTGATAATGCAGAAACGTTATCTATCGAAGCACTAGAGAACATATCAGAATCAAAAGAACAGGCAGATCTTCTTGGGCGTAATTACAATATAGCAGCTGTAATTAAGACAGCCGAAGAAAAACCTGAAATATTATACTTCAGAATTGATAAGTTAAAGATCAAGCATAATAAACAAGATAATTATGCTATCACATTAGTAAATTTTGAGAAGGAAAAGACTTATACTTTCTTGATTAATGGAAAAGATAGCTCTTATGAATTCTCTTATGGAAAAGAAAAAATTGGAGACCTTAAAATTATAGATCTCCAGAAATTATAAAAAAAAAATAAAACCCAAGTCCTATATTAAACCTATAGGGCCTGGGATTTTTATTCTTCTTTTATTATAAGAAAGGCGATTTATATTTAATTCTCCAGTCTAAAAGATATCCTGGTTCTAATTCCTCTAGAAGGATAGAAGTCTCTTTTAGTTGAATAATACAATCTAAACATAAATTTATACTCGAATTCTTGCTACCATATGCAAGATATTCTTTTTTATTCTTCTCATCACTGCCTGGAAATCTAGTACACATATCATTCCAAACATCTTCTTCGTAGAGATTTTTTCCACATAAAGCACATTCACACTGACCATTACCAGCAACAGGGTATAAGTGTTCTGGGTTGGTGAAAGAGTGAAATAAGTGCTTCATAAATCTCTTATACTGCTCTGTACGATAAGCTTCCACAAGTAAACCAATTTCTCCTAGGTTGGGCTGAAGAAATCCTTGAGACTGTTTACCCCTATAAGATTGAACTCTCTCAGGAAGTTGTCTATCAAGAAGAGGTCTAGGGAATAAGTATAAGTAAATAAGATTCTTCTCTTCTATACTTAACTCTTGGTCTACTTTTAAAAGACCTACTGCTTCATGTACTGTACAATCTTTCAATCTGTCGATGTAAAATTTTAAAGAATTCATGGTTTTATTGTTTATTGTTTATTGTTTAACTCACTTATAAGGATCTTAGCTTCATTTCTTTTAGGTTTTTTCTGTTTGAACAAAAAATATCCGTATATCTCATTTCTCTATGGTAAAAGAAACTTAATATACGGATATCTTCATATTTTTAATCTAATTCTGAATTCTCTTTTCTCATATTTTCTGTATGAAAGAAGTAATCAATTGCATTAAATGTAGTTAGATTATACCTCAATCTATCTACAGGCGTATTACTAGGTCCATAAGAAATAACAAGATCTTCGAATGATACAAAACTCTCTTTCAAGATCAATTCAATTCTAGGATCCTCGAGGTATTTCTTCGCCGTTCCTGGTTGAAGTTCGGCGAGAGATATATGAGGTGTATAAGAATATTCAGAAGAAACTTCATACTTCATCCTTAATCCTTTATTGATCAATCCAAGTGTCTTATATAATTCACTGGTTTGTTTCATTTTTAACACTATATAATCACTATCATTCTCAAAGGATCCAATTTCAAAGTTATCTAGGATTCTTTCAGTGTTCTCAGACTTTATATACTCAATAAAACTATCAAAATCATCTCTCCCTAAGATAGTTTCGATATCCCCAAGAATATTCATCCTCGGAATCTCTCTCCCCTGAGCATACAATAATGTTATGTGTGATTCATTCTCAATTCCAGCATCTTTAAGATCTTCTCTACTAAATATAGCAGATAAGGATACTGGAAGATAAAGCGAGCAATTTAGCATTAAACAGCTATTATTTTCCATATCAATTACCTCCCATATTTAATAGGTTATTTTTACGACGGAATTTAATCTTTAAGTCATTCAATTCTTTCTTAAGTGAGCTACCCCCTTGATTGAATCCTTTGTCATCAACCACAGTAAGTCCCAAACCTAATAAGTTATTTAAGAACATTTGATTATCTTCTTTCGCAGTATCTTTTCTAGCTCCACTGATAAACTGGTCTGCATTTCGAGATAGAAGTACAGCTAATTCCATCTCACCAATCTTCTGTCCAGTTTGTCTATAACGTCCCTTGCCGAGTATTGGTTGGTCTCTTTTAGCATTAATATCCACACCATACAAACTTGAGGTGACTTTGTTTGAGTAGCTTGGTATATGATACAGCTCCTCTAAAGTCATGAACCCAGCTTGCAAAGGTTTATCTACTTCTCTAAACTTACCAGACATTCCAGAGACTAATTTATCATATTCTTCTGGTTCTAGATTTTCTTTTAATTCATCGAGATCTGTTAATTCAGTCTCAGGCATAAGAATTTTACTCTGACTCTCTACACCTAGATCTTCCGCCCATTTATTTACGAGCTCTGGTGTAAATTTAGTAGAGAAACACCCAACATTGAAGTAATACATATCCTCGATTTTACTAGTATTATGACGTTCAATAATTTCTTCAGTGTCTAAACTAGTAAAACGTCCGGGGTAATATGTTTCAAGAAGGGGCTTAATCTTCTTTTGCCCTGTTTTTGTTTTCTTATAATTATCTACAAGATCGTGCAGTTTGTGTGCTATATTTCCGAGTTGTAATTCCATAAGGACACTCGGAATTTTACGATTTATTGTGCTGTATGGATTCATCACTACTTCGCAACGTCTTTGTTTCCCATCCTTATCTACCATTATTGGCATCATATCGTCGGGTTTCACAGCACTTACAACCATTACTATTACTAGATTATCCTAGTAAATTAGAATATAAATTTAGGTATTATTTCAACCTAGTAAGTCTTTATTCGTTATACTAATAAATTATTATATTTTATTAGCTTGGTATTAGAATTTTACTTCCTTCACCAAATTTACTTACTGATTATTTAAGATATTACTACCTTAAACGGCCTTGTAATTTGACCTTTGCCTCCATCGATAATACTTTACTTAATTAAGTAAAGTCTAGACTATATCTTAAGGAAATACTCCTTCTTTGTACATAGTCGTTGAATATATTTTATTTAATTATTTTTATATCAATGAGCGATTGATTTTTTAAATGTATTTAAATCCTTTTTCTGGATGATTAGTAATCCAATCAATAATTACAGATCTAACTGTATTCAATTGTCTAGCACATTCAGATATACTATTGTAAATAATTCCATCAGGCCCCTGAACTTTCTTTTGAATCATTTCATTTGTTTCATTGATAAATTCAAATCCATTAATATTTAATGTACAAGAACGCTTTATAAAATGAAAGCTTTTATTCATAATACTTAACTCTTTAAGTTCACTAACAGCTTTTGTAATTGAATCAAATTCGTAAATTTCACCAGTATTAATATCAGTATATCTTACAGCGAACCCAAACTTTTTCCTTAAAGAATTTCTTATATCTTCTGATATATGTTCAGAGACAGAATTCGTCTTCTTTAAAGATTCTGAAATTTTTCTTTTACTTTCATCTGTATGTACCCACCCTCCATGGAGTATCCGAGTTTGTTTTGCTTTTTCTACTTGTTCCTTAGTTGGAGAGATTCCTAATCTTTTTCCTTTTAGTGATTTTGAAATTTTTTCTTTTTGTTCTGAAGATAATTTCTTTCCTCTACGTGACTCTGATATCTTTCTTTTGGATTCTTCTGTATGATGTCTTCCCAGATTAACCTTTCTTAATTTTTCTCTGGTTTCTTTTGAAACGATTTTTCCAGTATGTACTTCTGAAGCTCTTCTTCTATGTTCCTCAGATGGACTCCAACCTTTATGCGATTCTGACATCTTTTTTCTAGATTCCTCAGAAAGAGGCTTTTTATGAGTTTTCAAGAAAAGCTTATATTCTTCTGCCTCTTTAGAATTAGAAAATGTTTTTACCTTCTTCCCATTTTCTATTTTAATATGTAGCATTAAATATATAGAAGAATGTAAGTAGTAATTATCTGGGTATAATTTACACAATAATTTATGACAAACTATATGTTCTCTATAAGTTAATGCAACTAAGTTATCATTTTCATCAGTTCCTCCTAGGCATTTAGGTAGTATATGATGAATTTCTACATAAAAATCAATTTTATTTTTATCCAAACCTCTTAATCTAGCGCGATCAATTATTTGGAAATATACTTTGCGATACCAATTTTGATTATGTATTAATATTTCTTCTTCGCTCATTGTTCAATTTATTATTAAAAATTAATATCGCTCATATTTTACTCATAATTAAACATAAATATACTGCTGATTTATCTATCCATCTATTTTATTTAGATTTTTCCAGCAATTCACAAAATTTAGTTAACTTTTATTGAAAATTAACTAGACTTATATTAAATCTAGAGGTAATTTTACTTCCGATCATTCCCACAGTTCTTTTGATGAGTCTCACGCGAACAGTATACACAATCTTATACGCTTCTGGATCCATATTAATAGGATCTAATGTATCAGCTGCAATATACTCTGGGTATTTCTCGTAGATAATTTTTCGAGATTTTGTTTTTTCATATTCATCTATAACATCTTGAGAAGTATGCGTAAATGAATAATCAGGTGTTTTTACTGATTTAGGAATTTTAGGTTTCTTCATCTCTTGTATCATAACATCAGATACTACCGCCTCGTCTATATTATTAGGCACCTTAAGATGATCCTCGATTGTATATTCAGATAAGTCATGTCCTTCTCCGAAAAGACCTCCAAGTTTCTCCTGCAGGGCTTGGTTTATTGCATCGAGGCGAACAGCTTTATATAATGTTACAACTGCATCTTTTGATTTTACCTTCGTTCCTATAGGTGCAATCCATTTTATAGCACTAGTACTCTTAACATTTATCATAAGGTCAATAATACTATAAGATGCTATACGATTCGCAAATGATTCTGATATTACTAGTGCATCCTCATTTACTAAACCATGATAGGCGTGGAAAAGTACCAGAGCATTAACACCGGCCTTGTATGTTTCAGGAGTATGTCCAACTGCTCCAGTTATAATATCTCCCTGTTTTACTACTTGGCCGACTTTAACTTTAGGCTCTGTAAATACCGCCACGTCATTGATACTTTGAATCGCAGTCCTTCGTAAAATGTTTGTCTCAGATCCATCAGGCAACTCAATTATAACTTCATCTTCGGTTATATCTTTTACCTTACCCTCTGGATAACTGAATCTTTCATTTAATATATTGTCTTTTAACTCTTCATTCCTTCCAGTGTCAACAAGTGCACGCTCCGCATTAATTAGAGGTATACTCTGTTTAAGCATTGATGTCAAATCTTCTATAATATACTTTTAATTATAGTTTAGAATATAAATTTAACCTTTATTTTGGTTAGTAAGTCTTTATTCGTTACACTAAAGAAATCTATTATCTTTAGCTCGGTATTAAAGCTCAGTCACTCTTTCACCGAATTTACTTACTGGTTACTTAAAATATTACTACTTTAAGCGGCACATAAATTAGTACCCATGCTTATTCTGACACTATCTGTATAATTCACAAATGGAATTCTTCGAGTTGTACTAGACAATCTATAATCAGGCGCCAAATCGATCAATTCTATTTCTTCGACTGGAACCATTTTTCTTTTCATCCTATACTTAACTTCTACCTGGCCATCTTTATCAGGTTTCAAGGTATTAGTTTCATAATCTACATACTCACTGGCAGCTACTTTTTTATTAAGATAGTCTATATAAGGTATAGTGACCTTAATAAAATTTGGATCATATACATCAAATAATACATCATCATCTGTAATATGACATGAAACTGTAAGTGAGTTCTGGAGGTTAGTATTATTATTACTTTTTAACTTAATAAATTTTATTAAGTAATAGACTATATTATCTTTAGAGATATAACTCTAAGCTCTTTCTATAGTCGTTGAACTCTATTTTAATTAAAATAGAGATGCTGATTCTTTTTAAAGTTCCAGCAATTTTAGAGTTTTCATTCTAAAATTATTTTAGAATGCTACTAATAAATTAATAGGTGTATCAGCTATATCGACTAACGAATAGATAAAGTTTTTACTTTATCACTAGACTATATCTTAAGGAAATTCCCTCTTTGTACATAGTCGTTGAATATAAAATATTAATTATTAAATAATAGTTAGCTATGAAATTATTCATTATATTTAAATCCCTTTTCTGGATAATTATCAATCCAGTTTTTTAAGGTATCTGGTTTTACACCATAATCTTTTGCGCATTTACTTATACTAGAGTAAATTTTTCCATTAGAATCAATAACACTTATACTTTTATGTACATTATCTAAAAATTTAAATCCTTTTTCTGGATAATTATAAATCCATGATTTTATTCCATTTTTAGATTTATTATTCTTTTCAGCACATTCAGAAATACTATCATATATTGTTCCATCAGGACCTTGAATTCTTCTACTTTGAAAGTTATCTTTTCCCTTATTTATTGACTTTTTTGAAATATTAGTTTTTAATTTCTTTTTATTTCTTTGTCCATTAGAAAAATTTCTACTCACATCATTAATTAAGAAACTTTCTCGTCTAATATAATTTTCTCTTTCCTTACTTCTATCTACCTTAGGAAGTTCATTTTGAGATAATTTATTATAATACTCTACTATTTTATCTGAATGCTCCTTTTCAAAGTCAATAAGGTATTCCCAAAAATATCCACTTGCACAATATTGTTTCTTATTTAAAGCCTGTCTAATTCTTGATGAATTAAATCCATCTTCTAACATTTCTTCCTGATATTTATATATTCTAATAACAGTGAAATCAATATCATAACATACTACAGATTTTGTTTCTGGACTTATTCCTTTTCCTAATAATTTACTTTCAGATATTTTATTTCTCGTACTTTTAGGAATTACTTTCCCCTTTTGTAATAAACCTAATTGCTCTCTAAAATATGAAATTAATTTGGTAGATGTTTTATTAATTGCTTCAAATCTCTCTTTTGTAGTGGGTCCTAAAACCAACATCTTATTAGCTGCCATACATAAAGAAAGATTCTCCGGATACATTTTAGATAATAACATATGAGCTATAATATGTTCTCTAGCTGTTAACAGAACATAATTACTATTTTCATCTTTTCCACCTATACATTTAGGAAGAATATGATGTTTTTCTGTATAATAATCTAATTTTGTTTTATCTAAATTTCTAGAAGAAGCTTTAATAATTAAAGCTTCATAAGTTTTTAAGTACCAAATTCTATTATGATACTCAATGGTTAGTATTATATTTTCAATATTCATAGCTAATTTTTTATTCTAACTAACCATTACTATAAATAAATTAATATTTTATACTGCTAATTAACTATCACTAGTTTTCTAGCAATTCTCAAAGTTTTTATTATAGAAAATATTCTATAATCAGACTTAATCTAAATCTGTAAAAGTCGAATTAAAAGCTACACTTGCAGGAATAACAATTTTTTGGGAGATTGCCTCTAAGTTAATAGAATTTACTCCAGGGGGACTTTATTGTTAACTATATAAATAAAATTCTACTTATATAGAACAGAATATAAATTTAACTTATATTTCATTATAAGTTAGTAAGTCTTTATTCGTTACATCAAAGATTACTTAGATTTATCTAATATCCTTGACTCGGTATTAGGTTTTTCCCTTCACCGAATTTACTTACTAATAATTTTATAGATTTCTCCATAAAACGGCACCTTTATATTTTGTACCTGTACTCCTGAATCTCCTTTGTTATCGCTACTTCCTTTAAAAAATCTAAAACACAAAGTACTAATTGCAGTAACTTGATCTTGAATTTTACCATACTTTGTAAAATATGATGTAATTCTTCGTCTAGCTGCAAAATAGTTACGTCCATTATTATTCCTAAAGATATATTGCATAAAACTGTTAGGAACTGATTCTAATGTTTTATCAATGATTAAGTCTTTTAGTCTATCATCTCCAAAGGCCAAACATTCCTGTATTAGTTTTTGTGTAATATATTCAGGTTTATAATCCAAGTCAAGTTTGATCATTAATTTCTTGGTTTGTCTTTCAGTTAACTTCAAGATCTCCTTTTTATCAGTTTCCAAGTATTTATCAATGTCTTCAAACTTTATATCAATTGGTTTATCTGCAATTCCAAGTTCCGGATTAATTCTTTTTATCTTCAGAATCTGTTTTTGAATATCGTAAACTCTATCATAGTCGAAATTAACTTTATAATCTCCTGTTCCAGACATTTTAATACGACAATCATAATCAGATCCCATTCGATTAGTTGAAATACGATAAGCACCTTCTATAATAAATGCTCCATCAATTTCTTTAGGAACTTCGAATTCTGCATATTTCAGTTCATCCTCTTCATTAACTGTATATTCGATTCTTACTTTGTGTGTAGCAGTTAATCCATTTTCAATATAATAAGATGCAGGTTGAGGTGGTTCTTCTACAAATGAAAAACCAATGCTGCTAACCTTTACATTCGGATTATATGCATCAACATTATTAAAAAATCGATCTACTATAATTTTTGCTCCAGTATTTCTGAAATATTGATTAAAATTGCTCATTATAATAATGTTTTAATATTTTTTTGCTTATATTCGCAATCTACAGAATTAAAAAAGTTTTCTAACTCTGTCTTAATACCATCTTTTAAGTCACGCGCTTCTACGTATTCTTCCATAGGTTTTCCGTCAAGAGATCTAAAAAAAGCCTCATAAGTTACAAGATAGTTAAATGTATCTTGTAATTGATGTAGTGTAAGCTTAACAGAAAATCTCTCATACTTAGGAAATATATTCTCCTTAAGTTTTTCATATAAGATATCCTTCGCTTGCACTATGTTCGGATCTTGACTATCTAAAATATTGTATGGAATTTCATATGATAGTATAATTTTATAATAATTATCGTTCATAACAAAAATTCTCTTCTAATGTTTTACAAGTCTAAGTTCATCATGTTTCCCTTTCTTCTAGTAGGGGTAACTGATTTCTTAGGCTTTTCCGCTTCATTCTCAATAATAGTACTTTCTCTATCCACAGAGGTACTATTTATTTTTTCTTGCTCAATTTTTCTCTGACTTCCTGAACTTAAAAGATTAGTAGTGTTATCCACAGAGGGAGATGAGGTAGTAGTATAAACCACCTCACCATCTCTATGAATAGTTACATTAATACTTAACTCTTTTTCAAATTCTGGAAGATCTATTTCAAACTTAATAGTTCCCATAATTATTTCTTTTCGTCAAGTTTATTATTCAGAAGTAATCCTAATATAGTTTCTGTCATTACGTCTCCAGATAAATTTAATTCACCCTTGAGAGCTTTAGACACGACTCTAGAGCTATAACCATAAGACAGTACTGTATAGAATGATTTCTTATTTAAAACACCACTTTGAGTTCCTAGATACTGAATGTCTTCTATCTTCTCAGTCTCCGGATCTACAGTTACATCAGTCAAACCAGTAAACAAAAGCTCAATAAGTTCTTCCTGTGTAGCGTGAAGATCTGTTAAACCCGTAGATACAAAACCTCCATCTGTTAAAGTGTAAAATTGCTTTCTGAAGATTAAGTAAATATCATTAAGATTAGAACCCAACTCTGCAATAACATGATTCATATTGCAAACTCCGCTGGAAATTCTTTGAAACTTCTTAACCTCCGTACCCTCTGGAAAGTAATACATACAATCTGGATTATAATCATATTGACGATCTCCAATCCAAACCTCTATATCACCCTCCTTAGTCTCCTTGTAATGAATAACCCCTCCATCCAAGGCATAACAATCACTTACAATAACATTATCCTTCTCAAAATATCGGGTCCCGTCGGAACCTTTTGCCGCTTCTTCTAGAATAGAATTTATTCTAGACAGACTATATCACCTCTAATATAGTATAATTAGAGTTCACATACATAGTCGTTGAAGAAGTATTTTTATATACTTCATGCTAATTCTATTTATTATATTAATAAATAGTTCTAGCAATTCTTGTGAAATGCGCTGCAATCTCAACGCATAAGCTTAATTTTCTTGTAGTCAACGTATTAGGTTGACGAGATAGACTATATCATCTCATTTCGAGTCCCATATATAGTCGTTGAATGTGCAATATGAAGTTTTATTATTTCTATTCTTTATAATATTTCCATCCACTTTCTGGATGTCGTTTGGCTAAATCAGTTATCTTATGTCTATCTACTCCTAATGCTTCTGCAGCATCCTTAACTGATTTATAAACTGTCCCATCCGGACCTTGAACCTTACTAAAATGTCCTGCTTTCCCTTGTTTCCTAAGCTCTAGAATCTTTCTTTTTGTTTCTTCAGAAGGATGTTTTCCGTACATTCCATTCTTCTCTCCTTTTGCATTCTCAGATCGTTTCTTCCTAAGCTCCTCTGATGCAGGTGGCATCTTTGTTCCTAAACGAGCCTTTCTTATCTTATTCCTCGTTTCTTCACTATGATGAGTTCCGAACAATGGATGATTCTCTCCACTAACTCTTTCTGATGTTTTAATAGAAACTTCTTTTCTAATCATTGATATTAGTATAGTAGAAAACTTTTTTATAATAGGTTCTCTATTTATCAAACTATTACCATTACAAGAAAGCATTCTGTTAGCTGCGTAAACCAATTTATTATTATTCGGAAAAGCTTTCATTAAAAAGATATGAGCAAATATATGATACCTAACTGGCATTCTGACTAAATTATCCTTTTTATTTGTTCCACCCATACATTTAGGTAATATATGGTGAACTTCTGTATACACGTCTTCTGAGTAACCTTCAGACTCCATCTGTATACACTTATCTATTAAGTTATTATATTGTTTATAATACCATAGTTCTGTCATAATTTTATTAATTTTTATATTATTTTTTTTGCACACTGCTGATTACTTCACAGTTTTCCAGCATTATAATGGGTATTTTCTTAGGTTTTTATTTCCTAAGCCTCAATTAATTTTTTAAGGCATTGAGTTTATATCGATAATTCATATTAATTTTTTCTTAATATGTCAGACTATATCATTGGAATAATTATCTTCCATTTCATTTATAGTCGTTGAAGAGATATAATAAATATCTCCTGCTAATTAGATTTATTATCTTTCTAGCATATTCCTGAAATTGTCATATAAGAATTTCTCCTATATTTCCGACATATAATTTATCGGTGAGGTAGTATTATAAGCTCCTCCGATCAAGTCACCTTTCTCGAATTTTGTCTTACCTACTCCTACCCAATTATTAGGTCTCGGATATTTTAATTCCCCTCCTCTAACTTTTAGGTAAATCCATCTACCTTCTTCTCTAAACTCACATTGTTTTGGTGCTTTCAATAAGCCTTCTAAGTTAAGCACACGTTCCAATTACTCTTATAATATAATTTATAAGTTAGACTATATCATCCAGAAATTCATCTAGTTTCATTTATAGTCGTTGAAGGGATTTTATTTTCCCCTGCTGATTTATTTTATTACAAATATTTCCAGCAATTATTGAAATTATACGCCACAAATATAATCTATGGCCACCATGTTTCAGACCTAATGCTGCAAGATTATTCATCCTTTTAGAATGAATTTAGACTATACCATTCTTAAATTAATAAGATCTTTTTTTATAGTCGTTGAACAAGTTATTAATATATTCCTTGATGCTGATTATTTTTTTTTAATTTCCAGCATTTTACAAAGATTTTCTATATAATACTATTTTATATAGCAACCAATTTTAATTGAGTAGTACCTTCAGTTAATGATGTAGCAAATGATACGATTAAACCTATACAAACTTTATATAGATTACTAGACTATATCTTAAGAGTGTTTTAATCTCTCCTTCACACATAGTCGTTAAGAAGATATATTTTCTATATCTTTTGCTGATTATCTCTCGCTATATAATTTTCGCCTTAAGTTTTTTATTTTACAAGGCGAAGAATAAATAGCAATAATACTCCCAGCAATTCTTGAAGTTTAATAAAAGTCTATAACAAACTTTTATGGACAATTCTAAACTTATCCTATTGCTGCTCCATCAGTAAAACTAAATTTCTTTCCAATCAGGTCTGGTGTAATTGTGCTTAAATCTCCAGTTCTTTTTGTAACAATCGAACGTACTGGAACAAGATCATCCTCAGAACCATTTACTATTGGTTTGTCTGGGTATACCTTTCCAGAAGGCGAAGTTCTTCCCAACGCTTTATATCTTGGTATGAGTAATCCTGTGTTTTCTGGATCTTCTCCATCATGATATATAAAACTATTTAGGAGGAATGAAATTTGTCGTGTTAAATATCCGCTCGAAGGTCATTCAGGGGAATCAGGTTTATATAATTTTAAAAGCGCTTCCTAACTCTCCATCCTGCTTACGTTTTTAATTCTCACGTAAGATTAGACTATATCATGACTAAGTTTATTTCCCTAGTCTAACAATACATAGTCGTTGATCTTATCTTTGTTTTCTTCTTTTATAATACTTTTTCTTTTTTGGTCCTGGTAGATACTTTACTTTGTTTTTCTTGTTCTCTTGATAAGCTCTCACTTCTTGAATTTTTCTATATTCTTCAATTCCGGATAATATAGTTTTTGCTATACTTCCAATAAGCTTAAGAGCCTCTAAGAGTTTTTCTAGTCTTCTACACATTGATCCTAAAAAGTACTAATAATTCATCTTTTTCTCGTCGATAAGTTGCTGATCTATATCTTCTATTTTCCAGCATTTCTTTGTTATTTATAGTGGGCTACCTTTCTCGAGCCAAAATATATAACTCCACTAACTTTTATACTTTGAAGTGACCTATTCTCGTTTTTATAATTAAATCCGTAAATTTAATAATAGACTGTATCATATTATCTCTAGTCACAGTCGTTGAACTTTGAACTTTATTATATATTCCAAAGATGCTGATTCAATTTTTTATCACTATTCCAGCATTTTTTAGAGTTTTAATGCGACCAAGATTAAGGTCAAAAGATCGCATGAAGCTGATAGTCTTTTTCTGTATATCCCGAAAGAAGTGTTCCACGGGTTATCACAGGCCTCTCATCTACCCCTGACGTAATAAATTGGGGCATACTCATAGCTACAATTGAGGCTAGTTTCACACGATTTGCACGTGCCAGTTCATTTTTTAAGTCTGAACTAAAACTTTCAGAAACTTCTTTTTCGTATTTCTTGAATTCTTCAGTCATAATAAGAAGCTTCTGTTTGTCAGTAAGATCTTTTGAATCCGCAATATCACAAATTCTCTTATAAGTTTCAGTATCGCAATCTGCATATAAAGTTTTAAAATCAAAAGTTACGACACCAGCTAACGTAACGACCATAAGCGCAAATTTGGTAAGAGCCTTTCTTTTTTCAACTCCGTCAGGAAATTGATTAAGGTATAGGCTCAGTTTTGTTGCGCTCTTTGCTCCGATACGTTCAAACTCATTAGAAAATATTCCAATTTTATCTATATCTGCATCAATAATTTTCGAAATCCTAAGACGTCCATAAGAAGTAACTTTTGATTGATACTCCACATTGCCTATTTTTCCAGTAAATACAATTGGTGTACCTACTTTTATTTTCTTATCTATCTCTGCATCTTTAAGTAATTGGACATAATCTGTATAAAAATATCTTGGACTCTTTAACTCTTCCTGATCATCAAATACATATTCCGTCGCTACCGCAAGGCCGTTAAGCGTCTCGTGATTAAATTTATAAATAGGTTCATTATTTTTTTTATAAACCGTAACATATCGAGGACTCATTCTCTCGTATGTTTCTTGGCTAGCTTCGGGTGGTACCAACTGACATCTTATAAAATATTTTATAAGATAGACTATATTATCCATACAATACTATGGTTCTATATTTAGTCGTTGAACATCTCACTCTTGTTCGATGATGCTGATTTATTTCATCTATATTCCAGCATTTTAATAGAATTTTCTTAGAATTAAAATAATCTAAGCTACTCTTCTACAAATAGAAACGGTATCACCATCAAACAATATTAATAATTATTCCTAATTGATTTAATATTAGACTATATCTTCTAATGGTAGAGCAATACCATTAGTTGTTCACATAGTCGTTGAATCTAGATTACAGTAATGATCTAGACTGCTAGTTATATAAAATATAATTTCCAGCAATTCTAACAATTCTTAAGTTATATCTCAAACTTCAGACTTTTACTAAAAAATCTGCATTTACCTTAATATCTAATTTATTTAATTAGAAGTAGACTATATTATCTTTTAATAATTTCACAATATTAAAAGTACTTACTATAGTCGTTGAGTATTATGAATTTTATAAAATTTTAGAAACTATGACTAAATTTAATTTACATATTTAAATCCTTTCTCAGGATGTTCATTTATCCATTTTATAATTGTATGTGCGCATTTTCCATAATCTTCCGCACACTTAGTTATAGAAATGTAGGTCTTTCCGTTAGGAGCTAAGACTTTTTTAGAATTATAAGTCCCTTTAGTGTTTAAGGTATTAGATATTTTCTTTTTGGTATCTTCACTTACAATTCTTTTTTGTCTAGCTTCTGATAACTTTCTTTTATGCTCTTCAGAAAATTTCTTACCGTAATTTGGATTTTTCTCTCCTTTTCTAGACTCAGACATTTTCTTTCTGGTCTCTATAGAAGCCTTTTTACCAAACATTGGATTTTTATTTCCTAAATGAGATATTGAGATTTTATCCTTTGATTCTTGAGTATATTTATATCCTACTCTAGCTTTAATAGCATTCTCTCTAATTCTAGTAATTAAAGATGTAGAAAATCCTCTAATAATCTCTGGATTTTTTGTTTTATGCATTAACATTGCATTTGCTGCAAATATTAATTTAGTATTGCTTAAATAAGCATACGCTAATAATACATGTGCCATTATATGATATCTAATTGGCATTCTTACCAGATTAGACCTATCATTCGTTCCTCCCATACATTTAGGTAATATATGATGAACTTCTGTATACACGTCCTCTGAGTAACCTTCAGACTCCATTTGTATACATTTATCTATTAATTGATTGTAAGTTTTATAGTACCACAACTGATTATGATACTTAATTTCTTCTTGTGTCATAGTTCTTATATTAAAATTAGTTTCTTTTTGTCATATCTCTAAATTTTAATATAAAATCATAATACTGCTGATTTATCCATCACTAGATATTTCCAGCAATTTAAAGTATTTTCACTCAATATTAAACTCAAGTGCCTCTATTTTTATTTAAAGGTTCACAAACTTGTCGTTAATCTATATAGTATTAATATATAGACAGACTATATCATCTAAGACATTCTCTTAGTCTCATATTTAGTCGTTGAACTTGGTTTAATTCCAAGATGCTGATTTCTATTTTTAGATTTCCAGCATTTTGTGAGATTTTATTCCCACAAAGTTTGTTTATGGGAAAGTGTCACTTTTATATAAAATATTTCATTTACTAAGTAGACTATATCATTGGTTTTAATCCATATCATTTATAGTCGTTGAAGGGATTTTATATTTCCCCTGCTAATTAGATTTATTATCTCTTTCTAGCAATTATTGATATTTTCCTAATATCTCTTTTATTAGGCCACACTATTACATATGGTATAGTCATCATGGATTTTCAATTTCATTGCAAAAATCGAATATTCATGGAGACTCGGTTGGCGATTAACTCTGTGATAATCAATACTTTAGCCAACATTATAATTGATTATCCAGGATATTTTCTACCCTGCAAAGACTATATTATCCGGAAAAACTAGGTTATCACAACACTAGCCTGGTTTTGTCCATAGTCGTTGAATTGGATTTAGTTATTTATAGTAATTTATTTTGTATTAAAAATTCTAGGTTTTTACTTTCTGATACTTTTTGTTTCAGGAATTTATATACATCATTCTTTACTTTTAGGTCTAGGAATTCAGTATACTTAGTTCCTGAGTCATTAAGTTTTGTATACTCTTGAAATTTTATAAGTGTATCAAATTCTAGGTCGGCCAATTCTGAAGTCGGACCTGATATAATTGCTATAACCTGTCCTCCTAAGATATGATTCATGTGTGGAAATTGAAAGTTGATTCTCCTATCCCAATCTTTAGAAAATCCGACTTTTACACTGGCCGGAAATCTAACGAAGTACATGTATCCTTGTTCTCCTTGAAATTTATTGAACAGGAGATTTCGGTTATTTACTCTCATTGCATATTCAGATCCATAACCTCTAGCATCTTTATTCAATGCATTATTAGTCATTATCTGAGCCATTCTTTGTCTTTTTTCTTCGCTAGAATTCCACAGCCCAATTTTAGAAGTACCTTGATATCTTCCTTGAGCGTGTAATTGTTTCATATGCTCGGAACGATTCCATGGGCTGTTAGAAGATAGCGAAGAGTATAATTTTCTTTGTATCTTCATAAGCTTTTTTATTTAGGTTTGATTACTATAAATACTTTTCCAACTGCTGATTAGATTTTATTCTTCCCAGCAATACACAAAATTAAGTAGACTATTATATATTATCTACTTTAGGATTTACACCTAACGTACCAATTAGGAAACCATTAGTACGATTTGTTTTTCCGCATACTCTTTAAACATTTTCAGAGTTTCGGGATTATTATATTCTTCTTTTGTTGCTTTCAGCGCTTCGTTCCTAGTAAAATTCAGTTCTTTCATCAGGTAATCTAGGAATCCTTCTCTACACATTTCATAGGCGATATGTATAGGAACAGAGATTTCGTCGATAGCTAATGTAGTACTTGGAATAATAGGACATCTAGCTGAATTTTTTGTTCTTACAGAGTACAAGTCACGAGCAAGATTCTTTTTAGAGGTATTAAGTAGTTCTGTTGCTTCTTTTTTACCTGTATTAAGAAGTGCTCGTAAAAGTGCTGTATATCTAACTTTTTCTCCTGGGGTATTAAATTTTGAAATTACCTCTTCGTAGTTTAAGTCATTAGATTTTTTATCTTCTACGCAACAAAGTCGAATTATAATAGAGTACCAGATACTAAGTTTATGAGACCCCATTAGTTTCTTCCCGTTTTTAACACCGAGAGTAAAGGGTCTCATCATAGCTGGTTGTACTAGATAATACCGATTAATTAATTTTTTAAATTCTGTAAGACGAGCTGGAAAATGTTCTTCAATAATCTTCATAAGTCCTTCATAAGAACAAAGAGCTTCATCAGTTATAAATTCTGAGATCTTAAGTTCTTTTGTAGTTGGATTATATTCGAACTGGCAGGTATCAAATACTTTAATACCGAGTTTTTTAGCTCCTCTTGCACTATAACCATTTCTTCGAAGGTCGTCTCCAAAGAAATCTAGGACTATTTTGCTATCTTTAAAAATATCTTCGAAAAGTTCTTTAAAAATATCAAAACGTAAATCATTCAAGTAATAGAAAGGAAGTTCTATTCTGGCAAATCTTCTAAGTCCTTCTTCTCTTGTAAAAACTCTAGCCCCACAATGAGGACAGGGTTCAGTAGAAGGTTGTCGAATTTTTCCACAAATACATCTATCTTCCATTGGAGAGCCGAAAATATCGACATCATAAACTCCTCCAGCGATAGGTTGTATTCCATTATACTTCAAGTCCAAGTCTCTATGATTATATAGGACTTGATCTTTTCCATCACTTTTTGTATAATCGATGATAGCTTCATCGGTTAGTAACTCAAGAGATACTGCCATAAAATTTATTTTTATTGTTTAACCATTCCTTCAACATCTTTCCAAATTATCTTAGTAGCTAGTTCAGAATCATCAGGATTATTTTTTGACCATTCTTTATATACTTGTTTAACATCAGAAATTGCATCTGATCTGGTCTTATCTTTTAATCTTTCATATACTCCTGCATCCTTATCAATAACTACTTCGATCATATCAGAAATAATGTCTTGTGTAATAGCTCTTGATGTATTAGTAAATTTAGATCTATATTCACGATAAACTAATACATCGTCATAAGTAAGTTCTAGATCTGAATATTCAGCTGCGGATCTAATTTCGGCTGGTTCTTTATTAAACCAAGAAAGTTGTAATTTTCTAACTCGATCTGCTACTTTCTGTCTACCCATTTCTTCGTACTTCTTTGCCAAGTCTTCTACGATATCATACTTAGCTTTCATAATTTTTCTCATTGCTTCTTTAACTTGAGTAGCATATTCTTCTGGCATAGTAGGACATTCTACGATTAAGTCATACATCCCTGAAGAGAATAAGAAAATAATAAAAGCTGGAATTTGTCTCTGTTTTCTTCTCTTAGATATAATAGAGTCCTTACTAAGATCTCTAGAGGCTAAGAAATCGATAAATCTTGCTATCTGATTTCTTGCTTCTTCCGCGTAAGCTTTATTAAATCCAGAATCATCCTCATCTTTAAAATCTATATCAACATCTTCTCCACGTAAAGGAGCATCTGGTGTATATAGACTATTAACCATACGAGAATGACCTTGCTTATGAAACAAATCCTGTATAATATGCCCTACTGTATTAACTGATGTATGTTTTGGATTAGCAGATACAATAGTAGTAACAGCATCTTCTATCGCATTATCTTTATCTGCTTTTCCTGCTGCTATAATATCATCATATGCTGTAGATAACCAAAGTTCATCCTTGGTCATTCTTCCACCATACTGAGACTCATCTACTCTACTCTTCCCACCATCCTCGTCATCATCAATAATACCTTCGGAATCTTCAGAATCCTCATCGTCATCAGAATCTCCTGTTTCATCAGATCCTATAAACCCTTGGTTATCAAGATCTTCTTCTTCATCTAACAAATAATCATCTTCCATTCTTTAATATTATTTTAAAATTAATTAGGTAATATCATTAATGAGAGGTCACAATAACAATTCCTCTCATGTATTAGGGATTGACCCTTGTTTTAGCGTGTTTTGAAGGGTAAAAAAAGAAAGAGATAGTCAATATATCTCTTTCCTTCTATTATTTTCTTTTCAATAACTCATAACTTCTCACTCTCTTCTTTACTCCATCTACTAATACTGTATTCTGAACCTCTTTTACTTCAAAATAATTAAGTATATCATTAGCCTTAGGAGTAGCTGTGTAATTGATAGAACTATAAAGCTCTCCTAATTTATTTTTAAGATCTGATAGGGTATATTTCTCGCCAGGATTGAAATTTAGAGTAATAGTACTAACTAATAATTCTGGACTAAAGGTTACTATTCCTAATTCTCTTTTTATCCTGGATGAGTTATATGATAATGCTCTTAATTTTTGTGGAGTTAATGAAGTATAGTAAGATTTAACTTCATCTGAATCTGCTATCTGATGTAATACTAACTCTATTACTTCTTTAGACACTGGATATTCGCATAACATCTTAAGTTTATCGTAAATAGTAGTTAGGGTTTCGTAAATACATAAAAACCTAGTTACATCCCTATTTACTATATCATCCTTTGTTAATTTAGAATTCACTGAACTAAATACACTAAATCTATCTGCATAATCAATCTGCTGTATTCTAAAAGCTCTAATTTCATTAACAAGAACTAATTGATTTATAACAGGCTTAAGAATTACTTCCCCTGTTTGAGAATTAATAACATGATTTACAGCTACATAATCATTAAGGTAGTTTTTTATTTGTACAGCCTCTTCATATTTCTTTGCTAATGTAAATCTCTCTTCATTTGTTCCTTTTAAAAACACAGATAACAATTTCTCTGTTGAATTTTTCTTTCTATCTAGAATTGCTTGAAAATCTGATTCTTTCATTTCTCGATAGTCTGCTGTTGTTCTGTAATAAAATACAGCATTATTTTTCCAAGGATTTTCGAATAATCTTTGGCGTCCAAGGATCTGTGGTAAATCTTCAGCAATATCAACAGCGAGACAATCCGAGTTAGAATCGCTGAAGATAAAACTTCTTGCACATAGACTATAAAAGTCAGCTCCAAGATATACGGTTCTAGTACAGAAGGTAAACATTTTAGGTTTTTCATTCTCTAACGGTACTTCTCCAATAGTAAATTTCTTTCCTAGTTTTCTTCTTATCTTTTTAGCATTATCATCTGTATTAGAACAAAGAATATTTACTTGCTCTGGAGTTAATTCATTCTTTTTGATAATACTAATGATATGATTAACTGAATTAACATAAAATACAGCTTCGTCAGACACTATTCTTGTAGGAACTCCATTTCTAAGAACTACTATATCATCAAAGTTCCCTGAAAGATATTTTTGAACAATCTCAGAGGCTTTTTCTCCTACAGATCTCATTAGAAATATATCCAATTTTGGTCTAATAATTCTTGATGAATCTGAACTATACCAATCTAATTCATAATATGGAAGATCTTTAAATTCATCTAACATATCAAGATACTTTTCCATCATAGGAGTAGCTGATACAAAGTACGCTGTAGGGGATTGTTGAAGATGTAATAAAAATCCTAATTCAGTATTACTCTTGAATCTAGAATCATGGAGAATGCTTTGAAATTCATCTACTACAGTAACAAACTTTC
>OHLY01000008.1_pt1 | contig 142561 bp, 75 predicted proteins | sample 1569251 | NCBI WGS metagenome assembly OHLY01 (sample SAMEA3879532, study PRJEB24766) | human gut metagenome | biome: human-associated habitat; feature: feces | place: USA | collected 1985/1987
TCTTTTGTATTTATAATTATTATCATACCCCACTCCTTCAAACTGTTTCAACAGACCATTCTGATATAAGAAACCTAAAGATATGAAGTAACGTATATCCTTTGTTCCTCCGGAAATATTCAGGTTATGCTGTGTCTGCATAGATGTTTTATTAAGCAGATACTTTCTCCAGTCGATACTGGGATACATAATAGGTTCATCATTCAATCTGAACCGTTCAACTGCATAATTATTGAACACCAAATCGTTCTCGGTAGCATTTGGTTTGTCATTTGTTATAATCTCGTTTCTTAAAGTAGCATACGTATAGCTGTCTGCCATTTCAAGCATACGGGTGGGCATCTGGATACCAACTGAAGAATTTACGGAAATTTTCGCTTTGCCTTCCTTACCACGACGTGTAGTCACCAAAATTACGCCATTTGCACCACGCACACCGAACACGGCAGTAGCAGAAGCGTCTTTCAGAACCGTCACGCTCTCTATTTCATTCGGGTCCATTTGATAAAACGAACGTTCTATACCATCCACCAAAATCAAAGGAGAGGAAGCACTTTCTGTCAAGGACCCCACTCCGCGAATAAACACCTTAGGGTCTTCCTGTCCCGGCTGACCGCTAGTCTGGACGGATGAGAGTCCTGTAATCTGACCCGCCAGGGAATTGGCCACACTTGCATTCGGCGAACGTATCAACGCTTCATTGTTTACAGCAGAAATAGCTCCTGTCAGAGTTTCTTTCTTTTGTGTACCATAGGCCACAACTGTAACTTCCTGAAGTTCATTGGCCGTTTCTTTTAAAATAATTTTCAGTTGTTTGCGTCCATTTAATGGCACTTCTTGAGGTTCATATCCCATGAACGAAATTTGCAGAACTGCTTTTTGAAGATTGCTTACTTTTAAATGGAAAACACCATTCATGTCAGTAATAGCACCGTTGGCCGTGCCTTTTTCCTTTACATTGGCACCAATCACCTCTAAGTTAGATTCATCCAATACAGTTCCCGTTACTGTATTTTGCGCCCATGCCAAGAGCGAACAACACATAAGCATTAACGTACTGATGCACCTCTTGCATCTTTTTAGTCTCGTCAGTTTGTTCATAATAATAAATTTAAGAATTTGAAATAGGTTTGTTAAAAACACTCGCCACAAATTAAGTGAATGTAATAGTTTTTAAGATACAATTATCATACTAAAAAGGGACAAAATAGTACAAAATAAGAAATAAAAAGCATTAAAATTAGCTGTATTACTCATAGTATCAGGATGTCACGCTAGAAAAATACAGCCTATTCATCGTTTCTTCTTGACTTTACCATACTCGAGAGGTGATACTCAAAAAGTTAATTTACCAAGTTCTTCTTTCACCGTAAATCTATGCCAACTCCACATACCATTACCAGACTCCATTGAATAGTTCATAAATAAATTAAAATTGAACTATTGACATACCTATTAGACTTATTATTCTCCTTTATTAATCAAATTATTCCCTATCTTTGACTCCCGAAATTCAAACCTAATACAAAAAACCCATGAAGAAACAACTACTATCTTGCTGTCTGGCGGCATTGGGACTGACGGCAATTCAAGCACAAAGCTTCAACGAGTGGAAAGACCCGGAAGTGAATTCCGTAAACCGCTCTGCCATGCACACTAATTATTTTGCTTACGCATCGGCTGATGAAGCTAAAGCCGGCATCAAAGAAAACTCAGCGAATTTTATGACTTTAAACGGTCTTTGGAAATTCAACTGGGTGAGACACGCGGAAGCACGTCCGACAGACTTTTATCAGACTAATTTCAACGACAAGGGCTGGGATGACCTTCAGGTTCCCGGTGTATGGGAATTGAACGGCTACGGCGACCCTATCTACGTAAATGTAGGATATGCATGGAGAAACCAGTTCAAGAACAACCCACCGTACGTTCCGACAGAAAACAATCACGTAGGTTCTTACCGGAAAGAAATCATCGTTCCTGCCAACTGGAAAGGAAAAGAGATTTTCGCCCATTTCGGTTCGGTAACTTCCAATATGTATCTTTGGGTGAACGGACGCTACGTAGGATATAGCGAGGACAGCAAACTGGAAGCTGAATTCAATCTGACCAACTATCTGAAACCGGGTAAGAATGTGATTGCTTTCCAAGTATTCCGCTGGTGTGACGGCAGTTACCTGGAAGATCAGGACTTCTTCCGCTACTCCGGTGTAGGACGCGACTGCTATCTCTACGCACGCGACAAGAAATACATTCAGGATATTCGTGTTACTCCTGATCTGGACAGCCAGTACAAAGACGGTACGCTGAATATCGCTGTTGACCTGAAAGGAAGCGGTACAGTTGCCTTAGACCTGGCAGATGCTCTAGGCAACAGTGTGGCTACTGCTGATTTAAAAGGTTCAGGTAAGTTAAACACCACTTTGAACATTTCCAATCCTGCTAAATGGACGGCTGAAACACCTAATCTTTATACACTGACCGCTACATTGAAAAACGGTAACAATACAATAGAAGTAATCCCCGTTAAAGTAGGTTTCCGCAAAATTGAACTGAAAGGCGGACAGATACTCGTCAACGGACAACCGGTACTCTTCAAGGGAGCCAACCGTCACGAAATGGATCCGGACGGCGGATATGTAGTTTCTATCGAGCGCATGTTGCAGGACATCAAAGTAATGAAAGAGCTTAATATCAATGCCGTACGTACCTGTCACTATCCGGACGACAACCGTTGGTATGACCTCTGCGACCAATATGGCATCTACGTGGTAGCTGAAGCGAATGTAGAGTCTCACGGAATGGGATATGGTGACAAGACATTGGCCAAGAACCCGATCTATGCCAAAGCACATTTGGAACGCAACCAACGCAATGTACAACGTAGCTACAACCATCCGTCCATCATTTTCTGGTCATTAGGCAATGAGGCCGGTATGGGACCTAATTTCGAAAAATGTTATACATGGATTAAAAATGAGGACAAGACCCGTGCCGTACAATATGAGCAGGCACGTACCAGTGAATTTACAGATATTTTCTGCCCGATGTACTATGGTTATCAGGACTGTATCAAATATTGTGAAGGAGATATCCAAAAACCTCTGATCCAGTGTGAATACGCACATGCGATGGGAAATTCGCAAGGAGGATTCAAGGAATATTGGGACATCATCCGCAAATATCCGAAATATCAAGGCGGCTTCATCTGGGACTTCGTAGACCAGTCTTGCCATTGGAAAAATAAGGACGGAGTGGCCATCTACGGTTATGGAGGTGACTTCAACAAATATGACGCTTCGGACAATAACTTTAACAATAACGGTTTAATCAGTCCGGATCGCATACCGAATCCACATGCTTACGAAGTGGCTTATTTCTATCAGGATATATGGACAACTCCTGCCGATCTCGCCAAAGGTGAAATCAATATTTTCAATGAGAATTTCTTCCGTGACCTGTCTTCATATTATCTAGAATGGCAATTGCTGGCAGACGGGGAAGTTGTGCAAACAGGCATTGTGCCGGATCTGAAAGTGGCACCCCAGCAAACCGTCAAAGTGCAGATTCCGTTTGACACAAAAAACATCTGTCCGTGTAAAGAGTTACTGCTCAATGTCAACTATAAACTGAAAACAGCCGAAACATTGTTACCCGCAGGAACAACCATCGCATACGAGCAACTGAGCATTCGTGACTATAAAGCTCCGGAGCTCAAGCTGGAAAACCGACAGGCTTCCAATCAGGCAATCACCGTACCCGGTATTCTGGATAACGACCAAAATTACCTGACCGTCAAAGGCGAAAACTTCTCTATGGATTTCAACAGACACAACGGCTATCTCTGCCGCTATGATGTGAACGGAATGCAAATGATGGAAGACGGTAGCGAATTGACTCCCAACTTCTGGCGTGCACCGACCGATAATGATTTCGGAGCAGGCTTGCAACGCAAATATGCAGTCTGGAAGAATCCGACATTGAAGCTTACTTCCCTGAAACATGCTATTGAGAATGATCAGGCCGTGATTCGTGCAGAATATGACATGAAGTCGATAGGAGGAAAATTATTCCTGACTTATATCGTCAACAACAAAGGAGCAATGAAAGTTACCCAGAAGATGGTAGCAGACAAGAGCAAGAAAGTGTCTGAAATGTTCCGTTTCGGCATGCAGATGCGTATGCCTGCCAACTTTAACGAAATAGAGTATTACGGACGCGGACCGATAGAGAATTATGCCGACCGCAACAATGCAGCCAAACTTGGCAAATACCGTCAAACGGTAGAGGAACAATTCTATCCGTATATCCGCCCACAGGAAACCGGAACGAAGACGGACATCCGTTGGTGGAGACTCTTGAATATCAGCGGAAACGGTTTGCAGTTTGTTTCCGAAGCTCCGTTCTCTGCTTCCGCACTGAACTATACCATTGAATCATTGGATGACGGTGAAGGCAAAGACCAGCGCCATTCCCCCGAAGTGGAAAAAGCAAACTTTACAAACTTCTGTATTGACAAGGCACAAACGGGACTGGCATGCGTCAATAGTTGGGGAGCTATACCATTAGAAAAATATCGTCTTCCATATCAAGATTATGAGTTCAGTTTCATAATGTCTCCCGTATCTCATAAACTAAAGTAAAAAACATAGTTAAAAAACACGGTATCAAAGAACAAGAATAGCGAAATTACTGTACTTTTGCAGCCGGAAACTGATTATTAATAATTAGTTTCCGGCTTTTTTGGCCTTTAAATCACTTATCGACATGAATGATGACACACCGGTAACAAACGCATTACATTAAAAACAGATAATTATTAAGTATGAAAAGTAGAATTGTTTTATTTGCATTTTGCGTAGCCCTTTTGTCTAGTTGTGGCAATAAGGGCAACGGAACGGGACAAGTCCCAGAATATGCAGTACAAGAGTTACAAAAGACCACTGCTAATTTAACGACTGCCTATCCGGCGACAATCAAAGGTAAACAAGACGTAGAAATCCGTCCACAGGTATCAGGCTTCATCACGAAACTATGTGTAGACGAAGGAGCAACTGTACGCAAAGGTCAAGTTCTATTCATCGTTGATCCGACACAATATGAAGCAGCAGTACGTACGGCTGAAGCAGCAGTCGCAACAGCAGAAGCGGCAGTGCGTACCCAACAGATAACAGTGGATAACAAACGTGAACTGAACAAAAAACAAATTATCAGTGACTACGATCTGTCAATGGCAGAAAACACATTGGCACAGTCTCAGGCACAATTGGCACAAGCGAAAGCACAGCTTATCACAGCCAGACAAAACCTCTCTTTCACACAAGTGAAGAGTCCTTCCGATGGTGTAATCAATGATATCCCCTATCGTTTAGGAGCACTGGTGAGCCCTTCTATCGCTACTCCGATGACTACAGTTTCTGAGATAGAAGAAGTATATGTATATTTCTCCATGACAGAAAAAGAATTGTTGGCGATGACTAAAACAGGCGGTACCATCAAAGAAGAAATCGAAAAAATACCGTCTATCAGGCTTCAGTTGATTGATGGTACAGAGTACAGCATCGAAGGTAAAGTGGACGCAATCACAGGAGTAATCGACCAATCAACCGGTTCTGTAAGTATGCGTGCCCTCTTCCCGAACAAAGAACACATCCTACGTAGTGGTGGAACAGCAAACGTACTGATTCCTTACACAATGGAGAATGTAATTACTATACCGCAATCAGCAACAGTAGAAATCCAGGATAAGAAATTCGTTTATGTCCTGCAGCCGGATAACACGGTGAAATATACAGAAATCACCATCTTCAATCTGGACAACGGAAAAGAATATCTCGTTACTTCCGGTTTGAACTCCGGAGATAAAATCGTCATCGAAGGCGTGCAGAATCTGAAAGATGGTGAAACCATACAACCAATCACACCTGCTCAAAAAGAAGCAAACTATCAACAGCATTTGAAAGACCAGCACGATGGTAATTTAGCTACTGCTTTCAATTAATAACTTAGATAATCGTATGAAGTTAGATAATTTTATTAACCGTCCGGTACTATCAACAGTTATTTCTATTTTGATAGTCATTCTGGGTGCTATCGGATTGGCAACATTGCCTATCACCCAGTATCCGGACATTGCTCCCCCTACCGTGTCGGTAAAGGCCACTTATACGGGTGCCAGTGCATCAACTGTATTGAACTCCGTCATCGCTCCGTTGGAGGAACAGATCAATGGTGTAGAAAACATGATGTATATGACATCAACTGCATCCAATACGGGTTCCGGTGAGATATCCATATATTTCAAACAAGGAACAGACCCGGACATGGCCGCCGTCAATGTACAAAACCGTGTTTCTATGGCACAAGGTCTGTTGCCGGCCGAAGTAACCAAAGTCGGTGTAACCACTCAAAAACGCCAGACTTCCATGCTGGTAGTATTCTCTCTCTATGACGAGACAGATACATATAGCGAATCGTTTATTGAAAACTATGCTAAGATCAACTTGATTCCTCAAGTACAACGTGTACCGGGTGTGGGTGACGCCAACGTTTTGGGTCAGGACTATTCTATGCGTATCTGGTTACGACCGGACGTCATGGCACAGTACAAACTTGTTCCCGGTGATGTATCTGCAGCCTTGGCAGAACAGAATGTCGAAGCTGCTCCAGGACAGTTCGGTGAACGCAGTAATCAGACATTCCAATATACCATCCGCTACAAAGGACGTCTGCAACAACCGGAAGAATTTGAAAACATCGTTATCAAATCTCTGCCTGACGGTGAGGTACTCCGCTTGAAAGATATAGCAGAAATTCAATTGGATCGTTTGGGTTATAACTTTACAAACCGTGTAGACGGCCACAAGTCAGTAACCTGTATTGTATACCAGATGGCAGGAACTAATGCAACACAGACCATCAGTGATATTGAGCAACTGCTGGATGAAGCATCAAAAACCTTGCCTACCGGATTGAAGCTTAACATTTCCATGAATGCCAATGACTTCTTGTTCGCTTCTATTCACGAGGTGTTGAAGACATTGATCGAGGCATTTATCCTGGTGTTTATTGTGGTATATATCTTCTTGCAGGATTTACGTTCTACGCTGATTCCAACCATTGCCATTCCGGTAGCTCTTATCGGTACTTTCTTCATTCTGTCTTTGGTAGGATTCAGTTTGAACTTGCTGACATTATGTGCGCTCGTCCTAGCCATTGCGATTGTGGTCGACGATGCCATTGTGGTCGTCGAGGGTGTGCATGCCAAGCTCGACCAGGGTTATACTTCTGCCCGTCTGGCTTCTATCGACGCTATGAATGAACTGGGTGGTGCTATCGTATCTATTACGTTAGTCATGATGGCCGTGTTCGTCCCGGTAAGTTTCATGGGAGGTACGGCAGGAACATTCTATCGCCAGTTCGGTATGACTATGGCTATCGCTATCGGTTTGTCTGCATTGAACGCTTTGACATTGAGTCCGGCTTTGTGTGCTATTCTTCTAAAACCGCATAAGAAGGAAGATGGAACGGAAGATTCGACATTGAAGGAACGTATGAAAGTAGCTTATACGGCGGCTCATACAACCATGATCAACAGATACACCGAAGCTATCGGAAAAATGCTACATCCGGGAATCACACTTACCTTCACGATTATTGCTATTCTCGGTATGATTTTCGGTTTCTTCAGTCTCAATCCGGTGGTTACCGCAATCTTTGTACTTCTTAGTATCCTGGCACTGATCGGAATGAGTACAAAGAAGTTCAAGAACAGATTCAACGATACATACGAGTCTATCCTGAAACGTTACAAAAAACGTGTATTGTTCTTTATTCAGAAGAAATGGCTGTCTATGGGATTAGTTACCGCCTCTATCGTACTGCTTATATTCTTCATGAACACCACTCCGACAGGTATGGTACCGAACGAAGATACCGGAACCTTGATGGGAGCAGTAACATTGCCGCCGGGTACATCACAAGACCATTCTGAGAAAATCTTAGCACGCGTAGACAGTCTGATCGCTTCTGACCCTGCTGTATTATCACGAACCATGATTTCCGGATTTAGCTTCATCGGTGGTCAGGGACCTTCTTACGGTTCTTTCATTATCAAGCTAAAGGACTGGGATGAACGTTCTATGATACAGAACTCGGACGTTGTAGTCGGCTCCTTATATATGCGCGCACAGAAGATTATCAAAGAAGCACAGGTATTGTTCTTCGCTCCTCCTATGATCCCGGGATATTCGGCATCTACAGATATCGAGGTGAATATGCAGGATAAGACCGGTGGTGATTTGAACAAGTTCTTTGATGTAGTAAATGATTACACGGCAGCCTTGGAAGCACGTCCGGAAATCAACTCGGCAAAAACATCTTTCAACCCGAACTTCCCGCAATATATGATCGACATCGATGCGGCGGCTTGTAAGAAAGCTGGTATCAGTCCAAGCGATATCCTTACAACTATGCAAGGATATTATGGAGGTCTGTATGCATCTAACTTCAACCGTTTTGGTAAGATGTATCGTGTTATGATTCAGTCTGATCCATTGTCACGTAAGAATCTGGAATCTCTGAAGAATATCAAGGTACGCAACAGTGCAGGTGAAATGGCTCCGATTGCCCAGTTTATCTCTGTAGAGAAAGTATATGGTCCGGATATTATCAGCCGTTTCAACCTTTATACTTCCATGAAGGTGATGGTAGCTCCTGCCAGTGGTTATACCTCCGGTCAGGCACTGGCTGCTCTTGCAGAGGTTGCTCAAGAAAACCTGCCTACCGGTTATACCTATGAATTAGGAGGTATGGCACGTGAAGAGGCTCAGAGTAGCGGAAGTGCTACCGGGCTGATATTTGTGCTCTGTTTCGTATTCGTTTACTTATTATTGAGTGCGCAGTACGAAAGTTACATACTTCCATTAGCCGTATTGCTATCCGTTCCGTTCGGTCTGTTAGGTAGCTTCCTGTTTGTCAACGGTGTAAGTGCACTCGGTAATATCTCAGCGTTGAAGATGATTCTCGGTACGATGTCCAACAATATCTATATGCAGATTGCATTGATCATGTTGATGGGTCTGTTGGCAAAGAATGCCATCTTGATTGTAGAGTTTGCCCTCGACCGTCGTAAAATGGGTATGAGTATCACTTGGGCAGCCGTATTGGGTGCCGGTGCCCGTCTCCGCCCGATTTTGATGACATCCTTGGCTATGGTAGTCGGTTTGCTTCCGTTGATGTTTGCTTTCGGTGTAGGTGCTCACGGTAACCGTACACTGGGTACTGCTTCTATCGGAGGTATGTTAATCGGTATGATCTGCCAGATCTTTATCGTTCCTGTTTTATTCGTTATCTTCCAGTATCTGCAAGAGAAAGTTAAACCGATGGAATGGGAAGATATTGACAATACAGATGCTGTAACAGAGATTGAACAATACGCTAAATAATGAAATTCGATATGAAGAAACAGATTCTATATATGTTGTGTGCAACTGCTCTCCTGAGCAGCTGCCACATCTATAAGTCGTATGACAGACCCGAAGATATCACAACTTCCGGCCTGTATCGCGATCCGGTAGCGGATAACGATACACTGGTTTCGGATACGACCAACTTCGGTAATCTGCCGTGGAGAGAAGTCTTCACCGACCCGCAACTACAGTCTCTCATCGAAGCGGGACTGAACCAAAATACTGACCTCTTGTCTGCTGCGCAGAATGTGAAAGCCGCACAAGCCTCCCTGATGTCTGCACGTCTGGCTTATGCCCCATCTTTGGGATTGTCTCCGCAAGGAACAATCAGCAGCTTTGACAAGAATGCAGCTACAAAAACTTATTCATTACCGGTTACAGCCAGTTGGCAAGTCGATTTGTTCGGTCAGTTACTGAACTCAAAACGGAATGCACAAGTTACTTTGAAACAGGTTAAGGCATACCGTCAGGCTGTACAAACTCAAGTAATCTCAAATGTAGCCAATATGTACTACACGTTGTTAATGCTTGACCGCCAACTGGAAATAACTAAAGAGACGGCCGAAATTCTGAAGCGCAATGCCGAAACAATGGAAGCGATGAAAGATGCAGCAATGTACAACATCAATTCAGCCGGTGTTGAACAAAGTAAAGCTGCTTATGCACAGGTACTTGCTACCATTCCTGATATCGAACAAAGTATCCGTGAAACGGAGAACGCCCTGTCTACTTTTTTAGGAGAAGCTCCTCATGCCATCAAGCGTGGCGTATTGGAAGCACAAGTACTTCCGACCGAGCTTTCTGCAGGCATACCTATTCAATTGTTATCCAACCGTCCGGATGTAAAAGCAGCCGAAATGTCACTGGCAAGTTGCTACTATGACACCAACTCCGCACGTGCCGCTTTTTATCCGCAAATCACACTCAGCGGTTCGGCAGGATGGACAAACAATTCAGGAGCAGGGATCGTTAATCCCGGTAAATTATTGGCTTCCGTTGTTGGTTCACTGACACAGCCTTTGTTCTATCGGGGACAGAACATCGCTCGCTTGAAAGCTGCCAAAGCGCAGGAGGAACAGGCTAAATTATCTTTCCAACAGGCCTTATTGAATGCCGGTAGTGAGGTTAGCAATGCGTTAAGTCTATACCAAAAGACTAGCGAAAAGGTAGAATCCAGAAAAATGCAGGTAGAATCTGCCCAGAAAGCTTCGGAAGATACAAAAGAATTGTTTAACTTAGGAACCTCAACCTATCTGGAAGTACTGTCTGCACAACAATCCTATTTGAGTGCACAGCTCTCTCAGGTGTCCGACTGCTTTGATCAGATGCAAGCTGTAGTAAGCCTCTATCAGGCACTGGGTGGTGGAAGATAAGAATAACTTTAAATATATAATACTATTATGATTAGTCCGTTAGCTTACGTAGACCCCGAAGCAAAATTAGGCAAGAATGTAACAGTTCTGCCTTTTGCCTACATTGAAAAGAATGTAGAGATCGGAGATGATTGCATCATCATGTCTTACGCTAGTATCCTGAAAGGTACTAAAATGGGAAAAGGGAACAAGGTACATCAGAATGCCGTTCTCGGAGCGGAACCGCAAGATTTCCACTTTACGGGAGAAGAGAGCAGCCTGATTATCGGTGACAACAATGATATTCGCGAGAACGTAGTCATCAGCCGTGCTACATTTGCCGGCAATGCTACTAAAATAGGAAATGGCAATTATCTGATGGATAAAGTACATCTTTGCCATGACGTACAGATCAACAACAACTGTGTAGTTGGTATTGGTAGCACCATTGCCGGAGAGTGTACATTGGACGATTGCGTTATCCTAAGTGGTAATGTAACGTTACATCAATATTGTCATATCGGTAGCTGGACGCTCGTGCAGAGTGGTTGCCGCATATCCAAGGATGTACCTCCATACGTTATCATGTCGGGAAATCCGGTGGCATATCACGGAGTAAATGCCGTGGTTTTGTCACAACACCGCAATACATCGGAAAGAATCCTCCGGCACATTGCCAATGCATATCGCTTGATTTACCAAGGTAACTTCAGTGTGCAGGATGCAGTGCAGAAAATTATCGATCAAGTGCCAATGAGTGAGGAGATCGAGAATATCGTAAACTTCGTGAAGAACTCGGAAAGAGGTATCGTGAAATAATACTCACCACAGAGGACGCAGAGGTTTAAAATAAAGATAGTAAAACCTAAGACACCAAAAAGCAGATTCATGTAGATTGCATAAGTATTAATCATTGCAATATTTACATGAATCTGTTTTTATTATATCCGGATTATGTACTTTTATCTTTCTTTCTCCGTGTCCTCTGCGTCCTCTGTGGTGAGAAATTATTCAAACTCCAATGTTCCGAAAAAGTCGGGACGATGGAAATCCGGTTTCTCTATTTCTATCGGATTCCATGACAGGAAATGGGGAGTCTGCAACTCATCACCACATTTATAGAAGTTAGCTTTTATCTCTTTTCCATCAAGAGAATCAATCTGATGTTTGAAGAACACTTTATAAGGGATAATCAAGGCTACTTCCCAACCGGATTCGTCAGCCTGCTCTTCAAAAGGCACATTACCCAAACTGGACCAGCGTTGCACAAGGGCGGTTATTTCTTTCGGAGCATGCTCACGGCCATTACGTGCAGGACCTGCACCAATCAGAATCGTTCCGATGCAATTACATTCGATATTATAATACACCCCGTCATCTGCCGGTATAGAAAAGAATTCTACACAGGAGTCGGTCCATACAGAACCATTATCTTCTCCATATCTGGCACGTATACTCTCTTCCTTTACCTTAAAATGCAACAAAATAGAGTCCTGCGTGTGAGCTATGCGAAAATTTACTTTAGGCTTGTAGGGATACTCAGCCCAATTAACACATTGAATGGGTTGGAAATCAATCTTTTCTTCATCGAACAATTTCGGAAGCGAACAAGCCTCTACGTTAGCCGCACTAATTTTCTTTACTTTCATATTTCTTTCGTTTGGATGATACAAATATAGTTACTTTCTTCTAATAAGGTTCACAGAAATCAAATAAAAACGATATATTTGCCAATAGTAATACCTTAAAAGAACGAATTAGTGAAAAAAGTAACCCTTTTATTTCTGCTGTTTTTAAGCATCTCTGCAGTCCATACACAAGGTCAAAACATCACTTTCAGTCATTTGACCACGGATGACGGCCTTTCACAGTTCTCTGTCAATAGCATGTATATTGACGAAAGAGGAATTATATGGATCGGCACACGCGAGGGACTGAACCGGTACAACGGTAACGATATCAAAAGTTTTAAACTCAAAAAAAATGATCCGAACAGCCTGTTCAGCAACACAGTATTGCGTATCACCGGAAATAAGAAGGGGAAAGTGTACCTGCTTTGTACCGACGGTATCGCAGAATTTGACCTGACTACTCAGCGGTTTAAAACACTACTGCAAGGGAATGTAGACGCCATCTACTATAATGAGAAACTATATATAGGTAAAAGAGAGGAAGTTTTCGTGTATAACGAAAGTACGGGCAACTTCGACCTTTATTATCATTTGGCGGGAAAGGATATCACTTTATCCTGCCTGCATCTGGACGATAAAAAGAACCTCTGGATGGGGACAACCGGCAACGGAGTTTACTGCCTGTCGGAGAACAAAACAGTATCCCAACCTATCACAAAAGGCAATATCACAAGTATCTATGAAGACTCCTCCAAAGAGTTATGGATAGGTAGTTGGGAGGAAGGACTATACCACATAACGACAGACGGTAACATCAAAAATCTTCGGCATGACCCCCAAAACCCGAACAGTCTATGTTCCGACTTTGTCAGAAGCTGTTGTGAAGACAATGCCGGTAATTTATGGATAGGAACATTCTACGGTTTGAACCGTTATGACAAAAGTAGCGGTCAGTTCCAGGTTTACACAGCCGATGACAGCAGACCGGACGGACTCACTCACTCTTCTATCTGGTGTATTGTAAAAGACGGTCAGGGAACCATCTGGCTAGGAACTTATTTCGGAGGTGTCAATTACTTTAACCCGGAGTACGAAATATACACCCGCTACAAAGTAGGAAACACAGAAAAAGAAGGTTTAAGCAGTCCGATTGTAGGAAGAATGACAGAAGACAAAGACGGTAATCTGTGGATTTGCACCGAAGGGGGAGGTGTCAATGTCTACAACCGGAAAAGCAATACCTACCGTTGGTATCGACATGAAGAAGGGAAAAATACTATTTCGCACAATAACGTAAAAGCGATCTATTACGACCGGAACAACGACATCATGTGGATTGGTACACATCTGGGAGGATTAAATAAACTCGACTTGCGAACCAATCGCTTTACCATATATAGGATGAAAGCAGGAGATCCCGCTTCACTGCCATCGGATATTGTACGCGATATCGTACCCTACAAAGACAAGCTGGTCATCGCCACACAAAACGGAGTCTGCCTTTTCAGCCCGTCCACGGGTAGTTGCCGACAACTTTTTAAAGAGACCAAAGAAGGAAGAAATATCGGCATGGTGGCCAGCCTTTGCTTCGATAAAAATGGTACTTTATGGATTGCGGCCACCGGAGAAGGAGTTTACTCTTATCGCTTTGATAGCGGTGAGCTGACCAATTATTCACATAATCCGGCTACTCCGAATAGCCTCAGCAATAATAACATCAACAATATTACGCTGGATAGTAGTGGCAACCTGTGGTTCTCCACTTCCGGAAGCGGTCTTGACCGTTATCGTGAAGAGAGCAATGACTTCGAGAATTTCGATGTACAAAAAGATGGTTTATCCAGCGATTGCATCTATGAAGTATTCGAATCATCTATCCAAAAAGGAAGTTTATTATTAATCACCAATCAAGGATTCTCACAGTTCGACTATCCGCACAAGAAGTTCTACAATTATGGTACGGAAAACGGATTCCCGTTAACAGCCGTCAATGAGAATGCCCTATTCGTAACCCACGATGGAGAAGTATTTTTGGGAGGTATTCAGGGAATGATCTCTTTCTGGGAGAAGAAGTTGCATTTCACACCGAAATCATATAGTATTATTCTTTCACGCCTGTTAGTCAACGGTAAAGAAGTACTTCCCGGAGATGAGACGGGAATTCTCGAACAATCCATCTGTCATACTCCCAAAATCAGTCTGAAATCAGATCAATCCATGTTCAGTCTGGAGTATGCAACATCCAATTTCATTCCCGCCAATAGAGACGAGATAGTCTACCGCCTTGAAGGTTTCTCCGACGAGTGGAACCATACATACCGCCAACAGACGCTTATCACATATACCAACCTGAATCCGGGCAAGTATACATTAATCATCAAATCGCAACGGGACGGCATCGAAGAGGCACGGCTCCAGATTCTGGTACTTCCTTCCTGGTACGAGACATGGTGGGCTTATCTGATCTATACAGTCATTACAATCAGCCTGTTCTGGTTCCTTATCCAGAACTACAATTCACGTATCAAGCTGCGGGAATCATTGAAATACGAAAAGAAGCATATCGAAGACCTGGAAGCACTGAACCAGTCCAAACTTCGTTTCTTTACCAATATCTCCCATGAGTTCCGTACCCCGCTTACCCTGATTGTAGGACAAGTGGAAACGTTGTTACAAGTACAGACATTTACTCCTAATATATATAATAAGGTATTAGGAATCTATAAGAACAGTCTACAGTTGCGGGAACTGATTACAGAATTACTTGATTTCCGTAAGCAGGAACAGGGACACATGAAAATAAAGACGAGCAAGCATAATTTGGTGGAGTTCCTCTACGAGAATTATTTGCTCTTCTTAGAGTATGCAAGCAGCAAGCAGATAAACTTCAACTTCATCAAGCAAACAGATGACATTGAAGTATGGTATGACCAGAAACAGATGCAGAAAGTAATCAATAACCTTCTATCCAATGCTCTGAAACATACCAAAGCAGAAGATACGATAACAATCAAGGTGTCGCAGGAGCAAGACCATGCCATCATAGAAATAAAAGATACCGGTTCGGGTATTGCTGCTGCCGAAATCGATAAGATATTCGACCGTTTCTACCAGACCGAACATCTGGACTCATTGAACACCGGAGCCGGAACAGGCATTGGTTTGGCGCTGACAAAGGGAATCGTAGAACTGCATCACGGCACTATCCGTGTGGAAAGTGAACCCGGCAAGGGAAGCAGCTTCATCATCACCCTCAAGTTTGGGAACCAACACTTTACGGAAGAGCAGATCGTCAAGGAAGATGTAGAATCCACCATTCAGCAACCAACAGACGTGTTCGTTCCTTCGGTTGAGGTATTGCCCGATACCGCATGGAAAGAAGAAGAGAGCAACAAGCGTATTGAGGATGCCAAGATGTTAATTGTGGAAGACAATGAATCTATCAAACAAATGCTAGTCAGCATTTTCGAAACATTCTATCAGGTCACAACCGCATCCGACGGAGAAGAGGCTTTGGAAAAAGTGAGGGAAGAGATGCCTAGCATTATATTAAGTGATGTCGTCATGCCCCGTATGTCCGGAACAGAACTTTGCAAACGAATCAAGACAGACTTTAATACCTGTCATATTCCGGTGGTGCTGTTGACAGCCCGTACTGCGATAGAACATAATATTGAGGGACTGAAAATCGGTGCGGACGACTATATCACCAAGCCGTTCAATACAAACCTGCTGATTTCCCGTTGCAACAACTTGGTTAATTCCCGCAGACTGTTACAGGAAAAATTCAGCAAGCAACCGCAGGCTTTCGCACAAATGCTGGCTACCAACCCGATGGATAAGGAAATGCTGGACCGTGCTATGGCTATTATTGAACGCCATTTGGACAACCCGGATTTCAACGTCAACATTTTCGCCCGCGAAATGGGTATGGCACGTACTAATCTGTTTACCAAGTTGAAAGCCGTTACCGGACAGACTCCGAACGACTTCATCCTAAGTATACGTCTCAAGAAAGGAGCTGTCATGCTCCGGAACAATCCGGAACTGAATATCACGGAAATCTCCGACCGAATCGGCTTCTCTTCTTCGCGCTATTTCAGCAAGTGCTTCAAAGAGATTTATCACGTCAGTCCGTTGGCCTACCGTAAAGGGGAAGAGAAAGAAGAAGGGGAAGAAGAAACAGCGTAATATCCGGTATTATCAAGAGTGTACTATTTTGTACTTCAGTTGTACATTACTAGTCATCCTTGTTTTCTCAATTGTTTATCTTTGTATCAGTAACATTACCCCCTAAAAGATAAACATTATGAGAAACGTTTCACGCCTATTCCCGTTATTGCCCGGCATTGCCATGCTAACCGGCTGCAATCACGCATCTCAAAAGAACAACGGACAAAACGTTCAGAATCCGAACATCATTTATATATTTGCGGATGATCTTGGTATCGGTGACTTGAGCTGTTACGGAGCGAGTAAAATTAGTACTCCCAATATTGACCGTCTGGCAGGACAAGGAGTACAATTTACCAATGCTTACGCCACTTCAGCTACCAGTACCCCTTCCCGTTTCGGGCTCTTGACGGGTATGTATCCCTGGCGGCAGGAAAACACGGGTATTGCTCCCGGAAACTCGGAACTTATCATCGACACTGCCTGCGTTACAATGGCCGATATGCTGAAAGACGCCGGATACGCTACCGGTGCAGTAGGCAAATGGCATTTGGGACTGGGACCGAAAGGCGGAACAGACTTCAACAGCCAAATCAGTCCGAATGCGCAAAGTATCGGTTTCGATTATGAGTTCATCATTCCGGCAACCGTAGACCGTGTTCCTTGTGTATTCGTTGAAAACGGACGTGTAGTGAATCTTGATCCGAACGATCCCATCACCGTCAGCTACGACCACAAAGTAGGTGACTGGCCTACGGGAGAAGAAAATCCGGAACTTGTGAAATTAAAGCCCAGTCAAGGACACAACAATACCATTATTAACGGTATTCCCCGTATCGGCTGGATGACCGGAGGAAAATCCGCTCTTTGGCAAGATGAAAACATAGCCGACATTATCACTGACAAGGCTAAGAACTTCATTGCCTCACATCAGGAAGAGCCCTTCTTTTTATATATGGGTACGCAAGACGTGCATGTGCCCCGTATCCCCCACCCTCGTTTTGCAGGAAAAAGCGGACTTGGAACACGTGGCGATGTCATTCTTCAGTTAGACTGGACTATCGGTGAAATCATGCACACATTGGACAGCCTCAACATAGCGGACAACACTATCCTGATCTTTACCAGCGACAACGGTCCCGTGATTGACGACGGCTATCAGGACTATGCCTACGAGAATCTCAATGGTCATACTCCAATGGGAATCTATCGCGGTGGCAAATACAGTGCTTACGAAGCCGGTACCCGCATTCCTTTTATCATTCGTTGGCCTGCTAAAATACAGCCTTCCAAACAACAAGCGCCTTTCTCTCAGATCGACACTTACGCATCACTTGCTTCGCTTCTGAATCAGCCCTTGCGCAAGGGTGCAGCCCCCGACAGCCAGGAACATCTGGATGTGCTTTTAGGCAAAAACAATACAGGTCGTGAGTATGTAGTCCAACAAAACCTGAATAACACACTTGCCATTGTTAAGGGAGAATGGAAATATATTGAACCAAGCGATGGTCCTGCTATTGAATTCTGGACAAAGATGGAACTGGGTAATGACAAGCAGCCTCAGCTATATGATCTCTCATCCGACCCATCGGAGAAAACAAATGTAGCGAAGTCACATCCCGAGATTGTAAAAGAGTTATCCGCATTATTGGAAAGTGTAAAAGAAGAATAGAAATATGAGAATAATAGATTTGTATGATTTTGCACCTATCTTGAATAATAACACCCACTACACCCACGCAAAATCCATACATTTGTAGAAAATATAAAACAGTGAATATGCGTTACAACAAAAAGCAATATATCACACGATTTTTCTAACCTTATTGAAAACGTATAATAAAATCGGACTTTAATCAATTTAACCCCCTAAAGAGAGGAACCGTGAGGCTCCTCTCTTTTACTTTGACCTCTGTTGAAAAAAGTTATTTCATAAAAGTAAAGAATTGTCTGCTCTTTGAACATCAGTAGGCTTCTTTGATTAGCTCTATTCTCATAAAGCGAATGTTTTTCTCACTCTCATTCTGGATATCCTCCCCAAAGAATCCCAAACGGCTAAACGTGCCTGTTGCATTCACAGAAAGTTCCAACCCTTTTGTGCCTTTCTGCTTGAAGTGTACCGTACCGATATCACTCCATGTTTCCGGGTAGGAGTTCTGGCGTACATTGGACAACTCCCCGTCTTTCTTCATCAATACGGAATTGAACGGAGTATTATCATCCACTTTCAATGTAATTCTAGCTCCCTCAGCAAATGATCTTCTCCAATGGCGACTGGTGAATACACGTACTTTGTAAGTACCCGGCTCATCAATCACACATTTCAGCTGCAACTTACCAGTACCTGCATGGAAGTTTTGTGTATTTCCACCCTCAGCAATCGTCAAACTTCCCTCTTTGCCCGGAATAATCTTACCATTTGCCACCGGAATACTGACTACATTTTCGTTCATGTAATTATCCTCGCTAAAACGCACCGGAGACTTACATACCAACTTCAGCACCGGAATTTCATCATAATTCAGATGAGCAGGCACTGTCAATACCGGATACGATTGATCAGTCACCGTCACTTTCTTACCGGAAGCAAGTATTTCTGCCTTTGTAATGGATGTCGACAAACCCTTCAATGCAATACAACGGTTCAGAGGTTCCCTCAAAAGATGCAGATAAATCACATTACCCTTATGTGTAACATACCCCCAAGGGAAGTTATCATTAAAAGGATTTCCGGTTGTTCCGTAGACAGCTTCCGAATTCTTCTGCATCCACCTTCCGATGAAATCCATTATATCAATGCTCGGTTGTGGTACGGTTCCATCCTCCTTCGGACCGATATTCACCATATAGTTCACTCCACGACTCGCACATTCTATCAATGAGCAAAGAATATCTTTCGGGCTCTTCCAGTTTTGGTCGTTCTTTTTGTATCCCCAAGTATGATTCATGGTAGCCACCATTTCCAAATCCATATTCACACGCGAACAAGGCATCTCATTGTCTCCCAATGCTCCATAATCTCCCAGATTATAACCCACACGACCATTCACAATACATTCCGGCTGTAATTCTCTGACTACATTTACAAATGTCCGACTCTGTTCTTTCGTCAAGTCAAACGGAGTGTCATACCATAACAAATCAATTTTACCGTATCGGGTAAGCAATTCCCGCATTTGCGGTAAAGCCTTTTCCCTGATATAACGGTCCAGATTCGGTTTTACTTCCGATTTCGGCTTACCATAATGCCCGTCATATTCATTCTGCATCACAGCAGCGTCTTCTTCCCGCCAATCTTGCCGATGAGAATAGTAGAATCCGACTTTTACCCCATGCTTACGGCAAGCTTCTACCAGTTCTTTCAAAGGATCTCTTTTATAAGGAGTACGCTCAATATCAAAATCAGACACCTCGCTCGGATACATACAAAAGCCTTCATGGTGTTTAGTCGTAAATACAATATAACGAGCTCCGGCTTGCTTTGCTAATTTCACCCATTCTTCCGGATTATATTTAGCTAACGTGAGTTTATCAGCCAGTTTCTCATATTCATTGTTAGGGACCTTGGCAAAATTCTGTATCCACTCACCGATGCCATCCACCGGCTTTCCATTCCATTCACCGGCAGCAACTGAATACAATCCCCAATGAATAAACATACCCAAGCGACCTTCACGCCACCAGTCCATATCTACCGACTGTTGTGCCTGTCCGCAAACAAACGCCCAACTCAACATTAATATACTTAACAGCTTCTTCATATTCATACCATTCTTTCTTGATCTACTATTTCACTAACGACACATAAACAGGCATTCCCTCGGACAATACAGTCTTCAATACTGTATTTCCCGCTACATTCTCTTCCAACGTAATCTTTTGGCTTTCATCACCGCTTTTCACAGTCCATTTACCCTTCAGCTCTATTGAAGCTTGTGTAGGTGTAGTCCGCCAATTATTTTTGCCAATCGTTTTCGGACGAAGATTAGGATTGCACAACGCCAGTTCCAGTCCGCTTCCACTTTTATCCAGACGTTCCATTACCAGTAACTCCGTTTTAGAAGCACATACCACTCCCGCCGATAAATTAGAGACCGGAGCAAACAGAGCGTATGCAATGGTAGATGTAGGAAGATACTTCACTATATGCACAGAATCTTGTGCAGTGATGACCTTAAACAGTTTCTCCTGCTCTTGCTTCTTGGCAAGTTCCTTCATCCATTCGGAAGTAGTACCCGGAACAACCATAAACTGGTAACTTTTCTTTTCCGGCTTCACCCCATGATGAAGATAAGCCTTTGCAGCAGTCTCCTTTCCCATTCCGGCAGCCATACCCGCTGATGAAGGAGTAGTCTGTTCACCGTACTTAATCACCAACCGGTCGTGTCCTTTCGGAACAAAATACCCAGTAGTGGTAGGAGTAACCATCCAAGCGGCAACCTGTGGTTCTATAATCTGTTCTTTTCCTGCTTTCATTATCTGTCCGTTTACAGTCATATCTCCGGATTCTTTAGATACAATAGATTGGAAAAGATTTGTAGCAGTAATCCATTCATCCGAATAGTCGCCTTTCGCCTCTATATCAGTACCAAGACTATACAACATTCCATCAACGGCAAATACAGACTTGCAGAAAGAAAGGTTAGTCGGTTCAAAACGACGACTTCCCCAACGATCATCCTGATCGAAAGCAGCCGCAAAAAGGCCACAGTCTTTCCAAGCCAATGCTCCTGCAAAATTAGTCGTTGTTGATTTTTGGTCGAAACGGTCAGCATCATTTTTATTAGGCGTCATTTCCTTCCAATCCGTATAATGTACAGTAGTACTTCCGGGCATCATATTCCAGTCCCAACCGGCACTCTTCTTTTCTTTATCAGCGGGATAACCACACTTGGCAAGTCCACCTTCATAAAGTATTTCCAGCGTTCCATGACTTTGGTATCTGCCGAACCGGTTGGTTTTATTATATATCTCTCCACCCCAAAAGTTGGTAGTCGGACAACGCATCACTGCCAGCCAATTACCCTGTCTGTAAACTCCTGCCGGGCTGAAATTAAACTGATAAAAGCCATCCGCTTTCAGTTCGGGAGCGTCCTTATACTTCTTCGTCTTATAAAAATAATTGTAGTAAGAAGCTAATTCCTGATTATACGGAATCCCTAGCACATCTCCTCCCACTTCAATCAATGTCTCAAACAATTGTCGCGAGAAATTAATCCCCAAACCGGTAAAAGGGTGTCTGCCCGCCATACTATTCGCAAAATAACGGTCTTTATCCGATTCAGAACGTACCGCCATCAAATAAATACTAACCACAGCTTTGCTCATCCGTTGATACGCCTCCTTCTCAATACGGAAGGAAGTGCCTTTCAGTCGTCCCATATATTCCACCCAAGTGCGATATGAATACATATATCCGTTATAATGGGTATTATGATGAAATCCTGTTCCGTCAGGTTTCAGTATATCATACCCGCTAGGGCTGTACTGGGTACATCCCGACAGGAAATGAGAAAAGGCAGTCAAATCTTTGATAGCTTGCTCATCATTCGGATTGTGAACCGCACAAATAAACAAATGTGGAACAACATTATAAATATAATCAGAGTTCACCTTTAATTTTAACTCTTCCGCATTCAAATACAGCCATTCGGCCTCCAATAAGTTCCATACAGCAGCAATCAACCTTCCTCTTCTTATATCATCACATACGGACAATGCACTCAGCAAATCAGCCGGGACTTTACGTACATCATCATAATTACTATACTTATACTTGGGAATACTCTCTATGATATTTCCCGTAAAGAGAAAATCCAGATAGAGATTAAAACTCTTTTTAGCCTCACCTCCGTCACGTTGGGCAGCAAAAGCCAATGCACGCACTGTTTTAGCGATATCCCGTCCCTGCTGAAGAGTTATCTTACCCTTATTTAATATTGAAGCACCGGTAACCGTTGTCTCATTTACCCGCTCCAATTGGTACAACTGCACTTGCATCAAAGCAGCATCTATTTCCTTTTGATTCGCTTTCGGAACGGGCAGTTTATACTTTTTCCTAAACTCCTTCAACTCTTTCTTCTTCACTTCCACATCAGACACTGACATTTCTGTCTGTGCCGAATAGTTTGTGTGGACATTACCCATAGTATAAGGGGATAGACATATCCCTACACAAAATGGTAATAAATCAATCCAGTTCTTCAATTTCATAATTATTTATCTTTTGTAGTAGCTTTCTTTATACCTATTTCAACGCTTTCAGCCAATCAGGCACAAAACCCAAACGACGTTCCAATTGTGCCTCATACAATGACTCCGGCTCTACCGGAGCACCATGACTTTCGTCAAGCTTTACCTGCTCTTGTACAAAATTCAACGGATCGCCATGAAAACCGACAATCGTCGGTGGCAAGAATTTCCACCCTTTAAAGCCGATACGCCACCAATCGAATACTCCGGAAGGAGCGGAATTACCACTTGCAACCCGGGATCTTTCCGAATACATATTCCAAATAGTAAGATCATCCAAATGATTGGGCAACTGATCATAATCACCTCCTTGACGGAATTGCATGAACCCACCCTTGCAAGCATCTATCAATGTGGCACGAGGTTGTGTGGCATGAGACTCAAAGCAAGCGTCTTTCCCCCAATGCACACGCCAGATAACCGCCCCCATACTCGGTTTGGAAACACCGCAAGCGTGATATTGCCCGGCACCTTCCTCACGTGTATTTCTATCATCAATCAACAATCCATCCGTACGGTCTGTCACCTTACCGATAAACACACGCGAAGAACCTGCGGAACGGATAGCGGAATGTCCGCGATTACCATCTATCGTGATATCATAAGCCGACACATTGGCACTATTGATAATGGAAGTAGCTTCACTCACACTTGTGAACTTCACACGCCGCATCCATGAATTAGTCAATCGAACCATATTCAACGGCTTGTATGCACCATCGTCCTCCCAAGTGCCATGATGTTTGAAATCATCTTTTGCCTGTCCCACAAAAGACAAATCCTCCACTCCCACTTCTTCATAATGCGGATACCGATGAATCTCCCATTTCCAACGTGCTTCCACTTCATGCATAATCGGCTCTTTAAAAGTAATACGATTACCACTTTTAGCTATAATCTGATGGAAATCCTGTACCTGCACACCCTTCTCTATTATATTAGTCATCGTTGCCTCCGCCTTATATGGAGACAATTCTTTATCTACCAGTTCAGGAGTATTATCCTTTAAATACAGACACACCCAATCACCCTTGTTCAAACCGGTTGCATCATCTACTTCTACCACATAGGTACCTTTTTTTGCGTCAGAGGTTACAGTGCACATCTTGCGGGTATCCGAATTATGTTTCAGTTCAAACATACATGGAGATGAATACATCACCTCTGTACTTCCGGGCAAATTAGGAGTCACCATAATCAACTTAGTCTTATCCGGACCGTCACCTTTAATAACCAAATGTCCGCCAGTAATAGGAATACTATAACTTGTATTATTCCCTTTACTATCTGTTGCATACGTTTTTCCCGCTTCCGGCTCTCTCATACCATTATCGTCCTCATTATGCAACACATACTCTCCTTCAGGGAAATAGATCACAACACGGGCATTCGGATTATTGCCATTTGTATCATTCTTGCGGGTCAGATTCTTCTCTTGCAAAATATCAATCAATGCAGCCCGAGCTGTCAGATTTTTCGCATTCATCCGTTCTTTCACATTCATCACCTCATATCCCAAAGAGAAGCCATCTGGAGGAGCTACTTCCCCATGATGATATCCGGCATACGAAAAATCGAGCAGAACATTATCCGAAGTTCCTAACACAAATTTATTCCAAGCTTCAGTAGTACCTTTTCCCAGCACAACAGAAGTTATTATCAACTCTCCACAACACAAAGACAAACCGACAGTCTTATTTTTTTCATCAGCGACAAGTCCATTCATTAAAGAATAAGCAGCCGATGTAGTAGATATCACATCTGTCGGCCTACTAGTCAGTTGCTTCCATTGCATCCCGTTGAATGACACTTCCCAATAGTTCTTTTCATTTAGCCTCAACCGTGGTACAAATGTCCCTTTTCCCGTTTTGGCAAGGGCAGCTACCGGCTCACCGTTCACGTCAGTCAGTATGTCCTCCGTATTATAGAACTCGTATATCCAATATCCTTCTTCATTAATCCCCAATATGGGAATTTCCTTTTTTTCGTTTTTCTCTACCTCTGGATAGATCCTTAGAAGATGACCGTTCTCCAACTCCATTACCCAAACATTGTCCTGTTCCTGGAAATAAGTGAGTACCCTCAACTTTCCATCTGCCAACTGCTGCATATCAGCAATATCCTGATTCATTTGTGCAATATACGCAGCAACCTCCGTCTCCGGAATCTGCCCTTCGATATATTCTTTTGAGTCTTCATCCTTACATCCAAGCAACAACACCTGTGATATAATCATACTTATCACAGGTGCCATTTGCCGGAATTTCTTTACGAAATTATTCATTTATTCAAGTATTATTATTTCAAAGCCCTTAACCAAGCTGGTACTGCTCCCAGACGTTTTTCCAACTGTGCCTCATAAAGAGACTCGGGAGTAACCCTCGTTCCAGTACTTTCTTCATAAGCAAGCTGGTTTTCCTCTTGTGAGAATGTCACGGCCTGGCCATGAGTACCGACTACGATAGGCGGATAAATCTTCCACCACTTATCTGTATTATTCCACCAAGTGAAATTAGTAGAAAAGTCTCGCTTCTGTTCATCAATTGTTCCGGTCACATTCAGATTCCATATAGTCAAATCACTCAAATGATTCGGCGCCTCATCTTCTGCGCCACCTGCATGATAACGAACCAACCCACCACTACAATTATCAAATAGAGTAGCACGAGGTTGTGTGGCATGAGATTCGAAACAAGCATTACTACCCCAGTTCGAATTCCAAATCACATTACCAATACTTGGTTTGGAAACACCACATCCATGCCACTGTCCTTGACCGATAACTCCGTATTTATTAGCAGTTCCATCTTTGCTTTGATCATTTATCTTACCAATGAATATACGTGTCGAACCGGCAGCACGTACTGCTCCATGTCCACGATTACCTCTGATTTCAATATTATAGGCAGAGCAATTGGCTGATTCAGAAATAGTCAACGCCTCACTTACACTCTCAAAATCTACATTACGTACCCAGGAATTAACTAATCGTACCATAGCGATCGGTCTATATTCTTGATCATATCGCCATGCATCTACGTTACTCGGTGCACCATCACCGTGATGATAATAGGGAGTGATTGCCTGGCCTACGAAAGTTAAATCCTCTATTCCCACATTTTCGTAATACTTATATTCGCGAATTTCCCAACCCAAACAATCGTCATACTGGGTGTCAATATCATGCATAATCGGTTCATAGAAAACAACGCGATTACCACCGACTGATTTTATTTGATGAAATTCCGTAACTTTAATTCCGTAATTATCATTAGATTTCTCTGCCGTAATAGGAACAGGCTGTTGTTCTATTGACCACGAGCCGGTCGGGGTAATAGGACCAAGTTCTTTTGCCAATAAATCTTTATTACCACTCCGCAAACGTAACTGTACCCATTTGCCCGGCTTCAATCCGGTAGTTGAAGAAACCACAAGATTAGACTCACCTTTCTTCGCATTTTCTACAACATTCGCCAATAACGGAGAATGTCCTGCATTATTCGGGCTATTAGTATGTTTGATACTTAACATAGGAACATTAGTAGCCTCCGTATCTCCATTCGGCGTTTTCATCACCAGCCGAGTCAATTGAGGACCATCCCCCTTGATAATGAAGTTTCCTCCTAAAATATCATAAGGGAAGTTCTTTCCAGCTTCTTCATGCAGAACATACTCACCTGCAGGAAAGTAAATCACAATCTTGGCATTCGCATTAGTAGCATTCGAAGTCGTTTTACGAATAAGTTTATTTTCATCCAATATACGAATAAAAGCTTCTAAAGCAGGAATATTCTCCTGTTCCATGCGTTGTTTCACATTACAAACCTTATACCCCCAAGCAAAACCATCCTTAGGAGCAGTTTCACCGTGATCATATCCGGCATACGAATAATCCAGCAACACATTATCATCACTATTCATTAAAAATTTCTTCCATGCCTGTGCCGTACCATTATTAACCGTATTCAGTTTAAGTATACCGTTACCCGCACGAGATTCTAAAGTAATAGTATTGGTTACTTCATCTAAAATAACGGAACGATAAAGAGAAAAGTTAGCAGCCGTTTTCTCAGCCAACGATGGAGCAATATTATCACCTAAACGTTTCCATTGAATTCCATTGTAAGAAACCTGCCAATAACCGTCTTTACCTAATGCAATTTGAGGAGTAAATATACCTTTCCCCGTCTTGCTTAAAGCAGGAGCAGGATTTCCTTGCAGGTCAGTAAGGACAGCTGAAGTCCCGCCTAACAGATAATTCCAATAACCATCTTCGTCAATACTCAGAAGAGGAATATCCTTATCTTCAGTAGCCTGAGCATTAGCGTCTACAATCTGTTGATTGCTAAGTTGCAATTTATAGAAGCCTTTACTATCAGTGATATAATCAACAATCTCCGCTTTATTATCCATCATAGCCTGATAGGCGGAAATATTAGTGTTGTATTGAGCAATAAGTTCCGTTAACTGTTCAGGTTGCTCTGGAATAGGTTGATTACTTATTACTTCATCATCTGAACAAGATATAAATGACATAGCAATAAATAAACAAGTAGCCAAATAGTGTAAACGATATTTCATGTTTTTCGAATTTAAGTGGTACAATAAGAAAAGAAGAATCTGCCAGCTTCTATTCATGCCAACAGACTCTCCTTTATTTATTCTAATCTGTTGCAACAACTATTCGATTGTTGCACCTATGCCTTGATATTCAGGCTTAAGAGTGTATTTACCTTCGGTATCAACAAGTGTGCCATCAACAAACGGAGTTGTTAACTCTGGGATTATGACATTATCCTCAAAAACCTTATTATCTCTAAAAATACCCCATATCAACGGATTGTCTTCAATAGTTGTGAATACTTTGTTATTGGAGATATCTTCAATATCAAAAGTCTCCATACTTCCTAATTCTGATAAGAAGCTAGCCGTTGCATTTTTATTTGCTATAAGAGCTACATCATACCAAACTAAATTATTCTTCATCTTCCATCCTTTCCTATAAGGTATCTTCATAAGACCAGAAGTAGAGTTATCATGATTCAATAATGTATTTATCAAGGTATTATTCTCAATACAAACATCTATTCCATCCAACACAGTGGCTTTAGCTGTTGTCATTAATGGAGCTAATGAAACTGCTTTATTTTCTGTTGTACAGTAAAATACATTATTACGTATCGTCATATTGCCATATTGTCCTTGATCATATCTTAAAAACAAGGCTGTCCGATCTTCTTTAGCTTGCTGTGCCGGTATCGCTATATGGCAAGATTCTATCAATAAATTCTTTATACCAGATTTAGCGTTATTGAAATTTGAGAAATTTTTGTCTACCATAAACTCGATTCTACAATGATCAAAATACAATCTCTCAATTATATTCCCAGATAGATTAAACCAATAGACACTACTAGTTCCTTCTGATGACAAAGAAACACCTTTACATAAGAAGCCTATGCCTTCTGCTAAATTTCCTAAAGAGATATTACCTGTGGTAGATATTTTAGAAGAATATTTATTATCTTTCCTTTCTGCAATCAAAACTAAATCAGTAACAGGACCACTTTTTTTCACAGTAGCACCATCTGCAATAAAATAAACACCTGTGGCAGGAACAGTTTCACCATCTTGAAGTAGTTTCGCATCCGGATAATCAAACTTATTAATCACCACATCCCCAATCTTGATATCAAATCCAGCCTGATACTCCGCCCAGTAACTGTCCGAAATCGTTTTAGCCTTTATTTGATCAGTAGCTGTATTTACTCCATGAGTGACTTCTACCCTAATTGTACATTCACTCGGAGTGGAAGGAGGAGTTACGGTTACGGTAACTTCCGTAGTACCGGCTGAATACTCTGAAACTTTCGCATTCCAATCTGCCGGAGCACTTACCCTAACCAAATCACCATCTGCCAAATTTACTTTTACTGTAAAAGAAGCCTCAACGCCACCAGCTATCATCCAAGCCCCGTCAGCCACACTTTCCGGAACATTGATGGCACATTCCAAACCTTTCACTACAGGAATTTGGTAAACTTCACTGCCAATCGTAACATTGAAACAGCCGTCTTTCACCTCTACTTTATTTATCAACGGAGTATTTTCATTTACTCCTTCTGCTAAGCCATTTTCCAAAAACTTCCAAGTAGAACCATTATCGTAGCTTACCTGCCAATACTTCTTGCCATCAGCATCTGGGTTCGCTTCAATCTTAAACTGCGGAGTTATCGTCGCATCCTCACCGTTTTCTGCTTTAGCACGCCATTCGGTCTTGCTTCCGGCAATTACCCAATAACCGTCATCACTGATATCAATAGATGGATAATTACCTCCTACCTCGCCCTGCGTCAATGTCAATGTCTCACCATTGCTTAAAGTCAACGTATAGGTGTCACCATCAATGGAATAATCTGTAATCGTTTTATTGCCATCCAATGCTACACGCAAGATATTCATCTCATCGTTCAACCGTTGTACTTGTGCTTCCACACTCGCCACACGGTCTTTCAAGGCATCAATGTCCTTTTCCAAATCGTCTGTGTCACACGCAACAAAGACTAGTGCCAACAAACTGAATAATATGAATGATTTATAGTATCTCATAATAATTTCTTTACTTTATTGATTCCACTTATTCACTAACTGTCACTTTCAACGATTTAATCAAACGATAGCCCTCCTTAGAGAATATCTGAAAATGAACATCATACACTCCCGGATCTACCCCTGTCGTCTGAATAGTCAATGACGTATCGGTCAAATCTACCATCAGAGGTGTAGGATCAATGATTATCTTATCCACATTAATCTGTTCTACTTTCAACTCTTTCAGAGTATTCTTCGCAATCGTTACAGAGGTCAGACTAGTTGCTCCATCTGCAAAAGTCATATTCAGTCCTCCCAACAGAGGAATATCTGTTGTACCTCCTCCTACAAAAGAAAAAGTCATTACATTATCCTTAACCACCACATCCGCAAATATACTTCCGGGAATCTTTGTAATATCCGCAATGTTATAAGGTCCTCCGATACGCTGTGTTTCGCCACCTGCAATGGTATAACACCAATAGCCCTCTTCATCAATTGAGATCGTCGGCGTTTCACCGTCTTTTCCGTCTTCAGGCTTTGCCTTGCTAGACAATTTTATTGTTTCACCATTGAGAGTATAGGTCCAATAACCGTCTTCACTGACTCCCAATACCGGTATATCTTCGTCAGGTAATCCGCTATAAACAGTCAGTTCCATACCATCACTCATTTTCAAGGTATAATTGCCTTTCTCATCCATAGAATATTCAGTGATAAGAACAATTCCCTGCATAGCCTCTTGGAAAGATTTAATGCTTGTATTCAGACTTTCCAAATTATCGGTTAATGCGTCCAAGCGAGCATTCAGTTCATCAATGTCTTTGCGTATATCATCCTTATCATCACACGCTGTAAAAGTAATGACAGGCAACAGGCTTAATAATAGTATTAATATCTTTTTCATATTATCTTAGTTTTAACGTTGAGCACCGTAGGCTTTATATTCATCTTTAGGGATAAATGTGCCGGTTGATTTATCAAAAGTCACAAACATATCTTTAACAACGATCAACTCAGTCATTGTTGCTGGGCGTTCGCTTCCAAAACATAACTGGAATGTCTTCATCGTTGCATTGCCATTATACCCATAATTAGAACTTCCTTCTGCTACATAATCCTCCTTCTTAGGAATTCCTCTAAGTAAAACTGTAGTAGTAATAGGAGCTGGTTTAATAAACTGTGTAGCAGGATAACTTTGCCAATACAGATTTTTATTAAATGTTACTTTTCCTATACTGCTTGCCCAAACAAGTCCAGTAACGCCACTCGTACCTGTAGATTCCACATCGACAAATGTATTGGAATTCATTATTAGTTCTTTAATTATTTTATTTTGACCACTAAATACTTTAAAATTTGTCATATGATTTGCATATTCTTGTGTCTTTGGAACATCTCCCGAATAATAAACTATATTATTTTCAAACGTAAGAAGATCACAATCCATATTGAACATTATATTCATTCCAGCTCCAGATTGTTCTATTTTTATTTCAGAGTTCCTCATCTCAAAAGAAACTAAATGATCAGTACTTGCTACATCCAGAATCATCAGACCTTTTCCTATTGACAAATTATTTACTTTACAATTATCAAGTGTTATTTTACCAACAGTTCCTTTCGCACGTAATGGATATTGGTTCTCAATAGAATTATTTAGATTCACATTTTGAAAAGCCAATGTATTCGTAAAGTATATTTGGGAAGTAATTATTAACTTTATATCAGAAACTTCCTCCGTATTTGGCAATATAACAAGGCTTTCAACACCAGAAATACCCAAACTATAAGTCAACCTCTTGCCACTTTCTGAAATGAAATAAACGCCACCTTCAGTCAATTTACCATCAGCAGGAACAGCTTTAACATCACCGTATAATTCTCTTGTTATTTCCAATCCACCTACACGGATCGTTTGACCATCATTATATCTTTCTTCATTTGTGTTCAGTTCTTTCGGTGTCTTCACCTTTATCTTATCTACCGCCCACAATGAACCTTTCTGTACTTGAACAGTAATATCGGAAGTGTTATTCGCAGCAGCACGAGTATTCATAGTCTTGATTGCAGCGGCAGGAGCATAGATATACAATTTATAATTGTTACCTTTATCATCCGCAGTTTCCAGCTCACTCAATGTCGCCCTCCAACCTTGTGGATAAGTAACTTGCGGATTTTCACCAGTTATCTTCACGGGAACTTCTACTCTTGCACCTTTTTCAATTACCCAGAAGCCCTCTGCATCTAAAGTTATATCAGTCTTATCAATAGCGCAAGCTAAATCGGCAACAATAGGAAGTGTATGTACCGTGCCATCTGTCATTGTTACCACAAAATTATCATCTACCACTTCGGCTTTCACAAAAAACTGATCGCCCAAAGAACCGTCAGCCACATTTTCACCGCCAGTTACAGGCTTCCACTCACCGTCACCAAAGCGTACCTGCCAATCACCATCCTGCACACGGAACTCAGGATAACCTTCACCATTTTTCCCCGGCTCACCTATGGCTATCACACCGGTAGGTTCTCCATTGATATACCACATTTTATCTTCTCCTACTGTAACTTCAGGCTCATTTATAGTTCCAGGTTTACCTATAGTCAACGTCAATTCCGTACCATCACTCAGAACAATCTTCTTCTGCGTAACCTCTCCATTATCGGTTACATTCTTCACCTCACTGATTGTCTTATTCTGAGGATCAAGAATATAAGCTATCACCGCCAAATTATCATTTAATAATTTCACCTGTTCCTCAATAAGCGTCACCCTATCTTTCAGGCCGTTCACATCATCTTTCAAGTCATCCGTTGTACAACCTGTAACGGCAAAGACCATCAAGAAGAAAAGTATATACGATTTTATGTACTTCATAATCTGTATAGTATTTAAAGTTATTCTGTTACATTGATTATCAACTCACAAATCTTAGATGCCTCATGTGCATAACTAAAATTATTCATCAGGAATGTAGCGGTATAAGTACCCACCTGATCGTATGTATAACTATAAGTATCCACATCCAAAGAAACATCTTTTACCTTCACGGGTAAATCCGGTTCCGGACATTCAAGGAAATTCAAATAATCAGAAACCAACCAAGTATATTTCCAATCAAAACCAGAAGCCGCTCCTGTAACGGTGAATCCGCCATTTGCTATACTGCTCAAATTCCACATACCCGAGACTCCTGTTGATACAGAACCATACTCACGGTCTTTGGGCATATTAATCTCATCCTGATCCTTAAACACTGTTTTATTCTTCATATTCAAAGGAGTAAAACCGAAAGAAGATGCATAAGCAGTTGTCACACGTCCGTTTCTCCAAGTTGTTTCAACACGCATACCAGTAAAGTTGAATGTAGACTGAGGGATAGGAGTTCCATCACTATAAGTTGGATAATCTGATGCCTTTTTCCCATCTTTATTCAGCACAATAGCCAGTGTAAACTTTTTACCTATAAATTCTTTTACTGATCTACTATAATTTAGCGCACTGGCAGCACTACCTAACACTTTGTTAGGCAACTCTTCCCGTGATATCAAAGCTTTCCATTCTGTCGTTTTTTCTACTAAAATCGAGTCCGCTTCAAAATCAGTCTTACTCATTCCCGGAAAAAATGTAGTAGTTTCTAAATTAGGGGCTTGTTCTTCAGCCATATAAAAGACATCCAATTGGTTAGTACATGAATTTGCATTTCCTGTTGCTGTCCAAATTCCAAACTTCAACTCACACGATTCAACATCTTCAGCCGAATATTCTTTCCGATCTCGATAGACATATTGATGACCAAGCTCACCACTAAAGAAAGACACATAATCCGGATCACCATGAAGAAGGAATGTGATCGGAGTTCCTTTCTTTACAGTCAAGATATTTCCCTCATACCTTACATTCTCATCAGTTGCCACGCTCACATTGGCATCCGTTAAATCTCGGTCCAGTTCTTTTTCACACGCAGTGAAGCAAAAAACGCCCAAGCTTAATAATAACAATTTATATGTTTTCATCGTTACATTCTTTTCTTAAATAATTAAATAAACTCAAGGTGATTACCAACCGGGATTATTACCTGTAATAAGTTTGTTCACAGCTTTTTCCGCATCCGGAATCGGAAAATACTGATAAGCAGAAGTCACACGGAAAAATGGTGCAACCTGAGAACCTTGATTCCAATTTATTCCACTTAACGCCAAATCTACTTGTTCATTCATCTTATCCACAAATTCTCCCCAACGAATTAAGTCAAAGCGACGAGTAAATTCAAAACATAATTCCATAGCACGTTCATCTTTTATAGCATTACGGAAAGCGTTCTGCGAATTAAGATCATTTGTATTATCTGATATTCCTGCACGTATACGTACATCTCGAAGACATTCTTTTGCCAAATCTGTCGGATATCCCCAATATTCATTTTCCGCTTCGGCAACCATCAGCAACACATCTGAATAACGAAGAATAGGAAAGTTAATAGAAGTGAGATTCTTATTTCTTTTGGCAGCAGGCTCATATTCACGACGGAACTTCGCACAACATAAATCCTTTCTTACTTCTTCTGGTGCAACAGCTTTCTTATAAACATCTCCTCTTTGACTTCCTTTATTAACGAATTCCTTACCTTCGTCCGCTCCATCATAATCATAAGATTTCTCGCCATACCATCCAGATCCTGTTACTAATTCATACAATTCCTGGTTCTCAAAAGTTCTCCCTACAATACCGGTTTTACCTTTAATATCCTTATCTGCATCCGAATCAAGCGCACGATACGTAAAAGGTGCTATGTTCCAAGTGAAACGTTCTTTATCATTATTTCTTGTATACAAATCATAAAGCTTCGGTGTAGCCCACAAGAATCCGTAAGAGTATCCCGGATCAGCCTTTCCAACCAAACTAGATTGAGAAGAAAAGTCTGCACATTGAAGCCCGATTGTATTACCAATACGTCCTTCAGAACGAACATCACCTGTACCGTCACCTGCAAATTCTACCTCCCAAATGCTTTCATTAGAACCAGATGTATTGTACTTATCTGAACACATATCAATAAATACATCCCAATAATTAGTAGAAAGTTCATGTCCCTCACCCATTACCAACTGTCCGAAATGACTGGCACGTTCAAAGTAAGATTTCGCTTCCGCAGGTTCCGGTTGGTCATCACGATTATGCTCACCTGCCCAGAACAAATAGACACGCGCCAAAATTCCCCATGCGGCAGACTTTGAAATACGATTAGGCTTATATCCCAGATCTTTGGCTGAAAGTAAACCTTCATCGGCTGCCTCTTCCATCTCTTTCACTATAAACTTATAAATCACATTTTTGTCGGTACGGGCAATATCTTTGTCAGTTACAGTACCGGATGAATAAGTAGATTCCAATTTCAAAGGAACATCTCCCCAACATTGAACCAGATTAAAGTAATAGAATGCACGCAGGAAACGAGCCTCCGATTTATATTGGGCTGTTTTTTCCGCACTCATACTCGGTACATTGTCAATATGTTCAAGTAGCATATTCGCACGTTCGATACCACTATACAAATCCGCCCAGAACTGTGTAACAGCAGCGTCACTGGTTGTCGTATTGTTACAAATCAAACCTGTATTAGAAATACGTCCGGTAGACCCGCCATAAAATTCCAAGTCGTCACCGCCTGCAAGAACCATGTAATCATTACCATAAAAAGAGGTCTGCGATAGATTTGCATAAATACCGGTCAGGAAATTGGAAACTTCCGTTTCATTTTGGAAGTAATTTTCCGGAGTAATCTTATAAGGCTCCTTTTCCAAAAAGTCACATGAGGCCATCGTACATGCGGCTACCAAAGAAAGGAATGTTATTTTTATCGTTTTCATAAATTCTTATTTATATCTATTATCTGATCAAATAATATTAAAATCCTAAATTGACTCCGAAGTTGATTGCATAAGCTCTCGGATAAGCAGAGTAGTCAAGTCCCGGCGTTAAAGCACCGTTACGGATAGACACTTCAGGATCATAACCGGAATAGCCGGAGATTGTCCAAAGATTCTGCCCTGCCACATATACACGGGCATTGCCGATTCCCCACTTCTTAATTACTTTCTTCGGCAGAGTATAACCTAATGTCAGAGTTTTCAGACGCAGGAAAGAACCGTCTTCAATCACACGCGAAGAAACCACTTTATTAGAACTTGAGTTCTTGGCAACCGGAATATCACTATACGGATTTTCCGGAGTCCAACGGTTGGCATAACTTGCATATTGGTTCAAATTACGTGAGTTGTTCACGTTTTCAAAGAACAAACGGTTGGCATTCAAAATATCGTTTCCATAAGACCATTGGAAGAAAATACTCAAGTCGAATCCTTTGTACTCGAAATCATTCGTGAAACCACCCGTATGAATAGGTAAGCCACGTCCGATCATCGTACGGTCGTTGGTATCTATCACACCATCACCATTCAGATCTTTATATTTCGGCATACCCGGCTGTGTATTACTTTCGCTGGAGAAGTAAGGAACACCCGGACGCAACACATACGTATCACCTGATTTGTAGAAATCCTCGTATTTATAAGTGCCTTCATACTGATAACCGTACATCATACCCATTGAATAACCCTTCTTGGCAATATAAGTAGGTTGCGTATTGTAGGCCTGGTCGAAATATGCGGCAGTCAGCAATGATGTCTGGTTTTCAGCCAGCTCCAGCACCTCATTCTTATTGAATGCAATATTGAAGTTAGTACTCCATTTAAAACCGTTTTTCTGGATGTTTACTGTATTCAAAGTAAATTCCACACCCGAGTTACGTACTTTACCCACATTTTTCATTGCACTCTTGAAGCCTGTCGTGTAAGACAAATCGGCATCCAACAGCAGGTCACGGGTAGTCTTCATATACCAGTCAACATTGATCCCGATGCGTTCGTTAAAGAAGCCCAGATCCAAACCGACATTCCATTGTTCTGTTGTTTCCCATTTCAGATCCTTATTTAACAAGGAGATAGGCACCATACCGATACTGTTCAGGTTATTCTCAAACGGATATACACCTGTCTGAACATTATTTGAAGTTGCCTTCAACATTTTCAATAAAGCATACGTTTCATACTCGCCTACACGGTTGTTACCTGTCAACCCCCAGCTTGCACGCAACTTACCGCTAGAGATGACGGATTTATATTTGCTCATGAAATCTTCTTCAGTAAAGTTCCATGCCAAAGAGCCTGAAGGGAAGAAACCGTAACGGTTCTTTTTAGCAAACTTGGAAGAACCATCGACACGGAAAGACGCTGTCGCATAGTACTTCGATTTATAATTATAATTCACACGCCCCAAATAAGACATCATAGACCATGAAGACTTCTCCGAGCTTGTAGTAGCGGGAATACCTTCACTCATACCTGCCATTCCCATCGATTCATTCGGGATGTTGGTTGTTTTGAAAGAGTAGTATTCATAATCCGAATTCTGCAAGGTAACACCCAGCAAAGAATTGAAGAAGTGTTTCTTCTTTATATTAGTCTGATAAGTCAAGACATTCTCGTTCAACCAAGTCAGCCGTTGATTGCGAACCACCTGCGCATTTACCTTATCTGTAGAAATAGGGCTACCGTAACGTGTCTTCGAGTTATTGAAGGTATCATTGTTACGGGCGTCGTATGTATAGCCTCCCGACACTTTCAACTTCAGACCTTTAATGAATTCATATTCCACAAATCCGTTCAACTGAAGATTGTTCGTATAATTCTTACGGTATTCATTCTTTAATGACATAATCGGATTGAAACGATAGTCATTCGTCGGCTCTACCGATGAATCGAGTGCGTTATCCATCAATGTGCTCAATGGAACATCCGGTTCAGTCACAGGACGATATCCCCATACACTATAAAACAAGTTATTCATACCACTGGATGAATATAAAGAGGTAGAACTACCTGTCTGGATAGCACGTGAATAGTTAGCTGTTATGCTCATATTCAGTTTACCGCGACGGACTACCGTATTCATACGTGTCTGGAAGCGTTTGTAGTTTGAGTTCAGCACGATACCGTCCTGGTCAAAATAAGAAGCGGAAGCATTATAACGGACGCCTTCCGTTCCTCCCATCAAACTGACGCTATGACTCTGCTGCCAAGCGGTACGGAAAATTTCATCCTGCCAGTCATATTGTGCAACATTGCGATAATCTTCCAATGTCCATTGCTTACCTTCATATTCTTTCAGATAGTTTTTCTTAGTATCTGCCGGAAACATTTCGTTCTGCAACTTTACAAACTCGTAGGCATCCATCATAGGAATCGTATTGGTAACTTTTTGCACACCGAAACTTCCATCGTACTTAAGCTGCGGCTTTCCAATCTTACCTTTCTTTGTAGTCATGATTACAACACCGTTAGCACCACGTGCTCCATAAATAGCCGTAGCCGAAGCATCCTTCAGCACATCTACTGATTCTACATCGGAGGGGTTAATAGTAGCTGCGATAGCCGGATCTTCTACAGGGAAACCATCAATGACATACAACGGAGAGTTGTCTTGAGTCAAGGAGTTATTACCACGGATAACGATATTCATCGTTCCACCCGGCATACCTTCGCCTGAACTCACATTTACTCCGGCGATACGTCCTCCCAATGTCTGATCGAATGAAGAGGAAGGGGTTTTAAGCAAATCTTCCATATTTACCTTTGCCACAGCACCGGTCAGGTCTTTCTTCTTGACCTCCTGATAACCAACGACAACAACTTCGTCCAACGTTTTTGTATCTTCTTTCAATACAACAGACATAGGTTTCGATACATCAACCGGCAACTCCTGCGTCGTGTATCCGATAAAAGAGATAACAAGAACAGACTTCTTGTTGGGAACATTAAGTGAGAATTTACCGTCGAGATCGGAAGTCGTACCTTGTGTGCCTCCTTTTACTTGGATGCTTGCACCAGGAACCGATTCTCCTGTTTGATCGATGACAGTACCCCGTACTAGTACTTGGGCCACAGCAAGAGAGAATGAAAATAAGGTTAACAGTAACACACTGAGACCTCTCTTCCATGATAACTTAAATTGGAATTCGGTTTGCATACTATTCGTTTTACATTTAAAATTAGATTAGTCAATGCGCAAATTTAAAGATACATCCACAATTTTACCAACCAAAATTATTCAATTATGGTACAAAAACATACATATCAAAGATATTCGATATATCTTTGTGCAAAAAGAGCATTATGCAACAGCTACCCATTCATTTCGCCCCACTACAAGGCTATACAGAAGCATTTTACCGCAATGCACATGCTGCCGTTTTCGGTGGTATAGACACTTATTATACCCCGTTTGTACGAATTGAGAAGGAAAGTTTCAGGAATAAAGATATCAGAGAGATTGATTTCGCAAACAATCATGTGCCGCATTTAGTTCCTCAGCTGATTGCTCCGTCCGCAGAAAAAGCGGAGACCATTCTTTCCCTTTTCATTGAAAAAGGATATGGCGAAGCAGACATCAATCTGGGATGTCCTTTCCCTATTTTAGCCAAACGGCATAACGGCTCGGGAATACTTCCTTATCCGGAAGAGGTCAAGACATTATTAGGTATAGTCGTAAAGTACCCGCAAATCCGCTTTTCCGTAAAAATGAGATTAGGCTGGGAAAATCCGGAGGAGTGTCTCGCCATCGCTCCCCTATTAAACGACCTTCCTCTAAGACAGGTAACGATGCATCCCCGCTTGGGCAAACAGCAATATAAAGGAGACGTAGACCTCGAAGGCTTTGCCGCTTTTCAAAGCGTTTGCAAACATCCGCTTATTTATAACGGTGATATAAAAAGACGGGAAGATATCCTGCGCATCCAAGAGCAGTTTCCCATGCTGGCGGGAGTAATGATCGGACGGGGATTACTAGCCAATCCGGCATTGGCACTGGAATACAAAGAGAACCGTACACTATCCGCCGATGAAATGAGGAACAAGCTATACTCCATGCACACCTCCGTATACAGCCAATATGCCGCACAATTGGAAGGAGGGGAAGGGCAACTGCTCAATAAAATGAAAACCTTCTGGGAATACCTGGCACCTGAAGCAGACCGGAAATTGCTAAAAGCAATCCATAAAAGCGGCACATTCCAGAAGTACAACCAAGCCGTTCTTAGCTTTTTTGGTCAACGATAAGTTAATTGACGGTTATTTTTTGTAATTTTGCGCCCGTCTATAAACAAACACATGATGAAAAAATACATTCTAATCTTTCTTTGCCTGATGATGGTATCGGGCAGTTTTGCTCAAATAAAGGACTTCAAGTTTAAATTTTACGGACAGATTCGCACCGACCTCTACTACAACAGTCGCGCCAATGAAGAAACCGTAGACGGATTATTTTATATGTATCCGAAAGATAAAGTACGTGACGAAGACGGAAATGACTTGAATGGAACGCCAAGCAGCAACTTCTATACTTTATATTCACGTCTGGGAGTAGACGTGGCCGGTCCTAAACTGGGGACAGCCAAGACTTCCGCCAAAATAGAAGCCGACTTTCGGGGTACCGGTACTTCTTATTCGGTAGTCCGCCTGCGCCATGCTTATCTCAATCTGGATTGGGGGAAATCGGCCTTATTGCTCGGTCAAACTTGGCATCCACTATTTGGAGATGTTGCTCCGCAGATTCTGAATCTTTCTGTCGGAGCACCTTTCCAGCCATTCAGCCGTGCACCACAAATTCGTTACCGCTATACTAATAAGAACTTCCAACTGACAGGAGCTGCCGTATGGCAATCCCAATATACCTCGCAAGGTATCGATTTAGATAACCCCACTAAGAGTAAAAAGAGCCACGAATACTTGAAAAACGGCTGTATTCCGGAAATTTACGTAGGAGCCGATTATAAAAACGGAGGATTCCTGATTGGTGCGGGAATCGAAATGCTATCAATGAAACCACGAAAGGAAGCTATCGGTGGAAATGGGAAGAGATTCAAAGTAGACGAACGAATCACTACTTTATCCTATGAGGCTCACATGAAATATACCAATAAAGATTGGTTTATCGGAGCCAAAAGCGTTTTGGGCTCCAACCTTACACAGGCTTCCGGACTCGGTGGATTCGGTATCGAATCTATCGATGAACGTACAGGAGAACAGAAGTACACTCCAATTCGTGTTTCCAGCTCGTGGTTCAACCTTGTCTATGGAAAGAAGTGGAAACCGGGAATTTTCGTCGGATACGCCAAGAACTTGGGAACAAGCGACGAATTATATGCTCCGAATGGAAAAGCACAACTTTACGGAACAGGTACAAATCTCGACCAATTGGTAACGGCGGGTGCAGAACTGACTTATAATGTTCCTCACTGGAAATTCGGACTGGAGTATACGTTAAGCACAGCATGGTATGGTTCTCTCAACCCAATGAACGGGAAAATTAAAAATGCGCATGCTGTATGCAATAACCGTATCGTAGCGGTTGCCATGTTCATGTTCTAACCTCTCTCATAAAGTTAAACTCATCCATCTGCTGTCATCCGTCACATAAAAGGGGATAAATCATTGATAATAAACCTGTAAGACTGTGACAGCAGTGTGTGATGGCAATGTGACAGAAGGAACTGCTGTCACACGTTGCCAGCTTATTACAGTCAATCTTATGCGGAAGGAACTATACAGTTTCAGTCGTTAGAAACTTTAGTTTCCATACGCGGAAACTTTGGTTTCATCGGTAAGAAACTTCAGTTTCATGCGCTTGAAACTAAAGTTGCAAGGCAGGAAACCAAAGTTTTCAATGTAGGGAACTACCGCTTCTCCAGCATGACTTCAAGACTTGCACCATCTTTGCAAGTGAAGCGGAGTACTGTTTGTTTCTTGTCAACGGAGAGTACTTTACAGAACGGAGTTTCCTTTATATTCCACTGTCCTTTCAACGTTACAGTTACCGGAATCTCACCACTCTCGTTATCAATCCACGGGCGAGAATAGATACTGCGCTCTACCCGCTTTCCGTCTTTATCAAAAGCCTCGTCGCTTGCACCGCGATACAATGCCAAATCCGGTTGCGATACGGTCAACAACATTTTTTCCGGAGATTCTTTGCGAATCATAACCAGGCACGAAGTATCCGTCCGTTGCAATAATCCGCCGGGAAGCAACGCTTGTGGAGTTTCAAACAGTACATAAGAATAGATATTGTCCGATAAAGACTGTACGATGTGGGCATTACGGTCTTGTTGGAGAACTTTATATGCAGGCTTCTTGGCGAACGCTTGTAAGGTAGCCGTACTTGTCTGCGGAAGAACAGCATACTCATAACTTCCACCTTTAGGGGCTTTTCCATGATCGACAACCAATGATACCCAATCCCCTTTCGTCTCCTTACCGGTATCCTGCATACGGGAATGTTGCGGGAACTTCTTCTCAAAACGAGCCGTAACGGGTACATAATATCCGGTTCCGAGATGATCCATCCATAATTCACCTTCACCTTGATAACCTTTCCAATAATCATGTCCCGCTTTGTCGGTTACCGCCAATTGGAATATAGTGGTTTCAGTAGGATATTCCGCATTGGCGTTTTCAATATCCGATCCTAGACAAACGATTGTTTCACCGATGAAATGGAAGGATTTACGTGCCCGGTGAGTTCCGTTATACTTATCGTGTTCATGCAACTTCATACCGAAGTTTCCATTCTCTTTCTGTTGTGACAGTCCGCCGGCAAAAGCTTCATCGGAATAGAGCATCTCTTCCATACCGGAGAACCTGTCCACATTCATAACTTTCGCTTTCAACTGTTCGAGGGGAAGATGAATGGAAGTCACACCCGGAATACGGTTCCAGTCGAAACCTTCCTGTTGCCATCCGCTAGTAGCAGGAGTCACAATCTGCCCCGGAGCTGCGGTAAGAATCTGCAAACTTCCATGTGCAAAGTAACGGCCATAGAGATTACGTCCCAAATAATGCTCGGCCGCCCAAAGATAGCGGGAATGTCCGCGAGCCACTGCCGACCAGTTACTGCGACGTTGCACAGAGGCACAACCATACCCCAGCGCCAGATTTCCCTGCGGATCAGGTTCGGGCCGGAAACCTTTCTCTACGAGCCGCCTTGCAATCTTTTTCTCTTGTGCATTGGATACCTTCGGCATATACTCCGGTTCTTGGCCATCGGAAGAAGCACCGGACACCAAGCGCAAATAAGCGGCTGCCATTTCTTCGTCAAATTCCGCCTTTCCATCGGGAGTTCCCGCCATAGCCATCATTGCATAATGCATCGGCACCAATTTCCCCTTTCCATCGGGATGACGCCCGGACAAAGCCAATGGGAAGTCCAGCTTATTGCAATAAAAACGCATGGCAAGTAGCACATTCCTCACTGTTTCATGCGCCAGCTCAGAGACAGCAAACTCTGTCCGGTTGAGAAGATAAATCATATTAGTCGCCCCATCCAAACCACCGACGGCATAAGCCGGATAAAGGTTGCGATGATGAAAAGCACCGCCATCCGCCTTAAACGAACCGGCCAATCCCGGAGCCGGACGACACCCGTAATCTATCCAACGGGAAAATGACCGCAAGTATTGTAACTTTTCAGGAGTATCTTCCATCATCAGAATGCTTGCTATACGACCGGTAGTCTGTGTATTGAATGAATCCATATCAATACCGTTACCTTCCGGCTTCGGATATACTTCATTAGTGATGGCATACCAACGCAAGGTACGTTCGGCTTCCTGCAATTTACCAGCCTCACGCAACACATCCTTCATCAGAAAATAAGCCAGATACAGACCACGGACACTATACCCGTAATGATGAATATTTCCCCAACAACTACCGTACGTCACTCCCTGATCGGTAATATGGTCATACATTGCCAGGAATTTCTCCTTCATTTCATTCTGGACTTCCGGATTCGCCGTACTATTATTATAGGCAACAGCAATTCTCTTCATCAAGTCGAAATAAGCACGCATCTCCACACCCATCTTGGTCAGCATATCTTTGTCCCAATTCGGTATAATGCGTTCATAAGCTTCCGAAGCACGTACCATAAAAATAGGTACCCCCGAAACCTTGCCATTCTTATAGGTAATCTGATAGAAATCATATTTCTTGCGGATAGTCTGTATCTCTTTATCCGATACTTTACCTTTTGTATAGTTCATGTCACGGAAACGCTTCTCCAGCAATTTCATCTCTTTCTTTTGCGCCTCGCTCACCGGAGTCAGTTCGATATCCGGCTGCAACAATGAATGTTTATAGACAACCAACCAATGATTATTAGTTCCGGCATTGACAAAAGGAACTTGTAAGTCGGCTGTTTGCTGACGGGCATCCACTTTCGTCGCAGTGATCAAATGATCGATGAAAAGGCTTCCTTTTTCATTCGGAGCAACAATACGAAGCTCATTCATCCCTTCTTCCGGAGTACCCTGCATATCCCGTTCGTAGCAAACCCATGCAGCACGCCAACCGCTGAAATTGATTCCGAAAGGAAACGAAGTACATTTCTTGCCATCTTTCAAAAACTCAAACTCAATTGTTGCGTCCTGAGGCTCCTCATTGTACACCCATATTATAAAAGCAGAAAGATATAAATCTTTACCCGTCGGATCTTTCTTTTCAAACTTTAAATCCTTCTTCAATTCCAATACCCCTCCAGGCTCAAAGACCCATTTCAGCGAATGTTTTCCGTCTTTATAATGTGTATCGGAAATAGAGAGTTGCGAATTGACACCTGTTATGTAATCCGGAATCTTCGATTTCTCAAAAGAGAACATCCGCTCGTCGGTCACGACTTGCGCATGAAGAAATGCTGAATACAAAAATGAGAATAGGGTAATCACCCGTAATCTGGTAAAGAGTTGTTTCATCATGGGTATTTATATCTTATTTAGGTTTCTATATGCGGTATAAACAGTCTCAAAAAGAAGTCACTTTAAAGCCGGTAAACAACACGTGGTTTTGCAAAAGGCGCAGGCCGAAATGTCCGTCTCCTTCGTTTCCGGTGAGGATATAGCGGAATAATTCTTCACCATTCACCGCGTAAGTAGTCATTCCTTTTTCTACCCGAATCCGGATTTCATACCATTTATTGGGTACAAGCAAATGCGGCGTATCAGTATACTCCTTCAATAACGGTTTGACTTTATCATCTGCAATACCATAATATTCTCCTCTGTAACGTCGAAAACGGGTGGTAGAATTATCATTTCCCCCGTATCCAACGTAAAAAAGGTTCAATGTATTATAGTTCTTAAAGACACCGTTGCGCCACTGGCTGCGAGCAAAAAGATCGTCGGGATGTTTAGGATCATTGGCAGCCCAAAAGCAATTCAAATCACTCAGACGATCGTGCCTTCCCCCTTTCATCACCATACAGATATGGTAACTGATTTCATAATCACCCGTCAGACGCTGTGAGGACCATAGAGTCAACCCACCCGGTACAATCAGTTCCAATGTATCGGCATGTTCTATTATCTGTAAAGCATGGGATTCATCTTCTATTTTCCACTGTTTTACAAAAGAGCTAGTATGTTGCGCAAAAAGCACCACACTATCCAAAAGAAGAAAAGTAATCAGACTGTAGCTAATAAAAAATCGCTTCATTATTTATGGTATTAGTTTAAAGATCATTCTTTCGGATACAAAGAAACCCCTCTTTTCGAAAAAAGAGGGGTTCAAATTGTACAAAATACCTCAAATAACGTATTGGGTATGCATTTGTATTACCAAGCTTCTACTACTTTTCCATATAATGGTGCCAAATACCAATCTTTATTCTGAGCTCCATTACTTTGTGCCCATTCAGTAAACTGAGGATAAGCTTCGGCAAAAGGCACTCTTTCGTATGTATGCTTCACACCCACAGGTACTTTTACCCCCCAAACGAAGCCGTTCTTATTACAATATGGAATACCATTTATCATTTCAACATCAGCTTTTGCTGCATCAACATCATAATTTGTATAGAAACGGGTTGGCTCATATCCTTTCATGTGAATCTCTTTATTATCATTCGTCACAATAAAGAAATTTTGTTTCTTTGTATCCAAAATCAAATTTCTATAAACTTCCAGTTGATTTTTCCCTTCATTATCAGTGATTTCAGAACGATTCTTACCGGCAAACTTAATTTCAGCACGTAACATCGGTTTTCCTATGACAATATAACCTTCTGTTGTTTGAAAGAAATTCTGTTTATCACCAAGTGCGGACAATCCATCCAACATAATCACCGGATTACCTGTCTTTGCATCGACAGTCAGTTTATAAGTATTCATATTTACCTCTACAAAATCACCCCCAGTTTCTTCTCTGACCATTTCTTCTTCCGTACCTTGTCCGCCTTTCCAAAGAATACGAGAAGTAATCTCATTAATATACTTCTTATCAAGTCCAATCAACTCCACACCCAACTTTGTCGGATAATATCCTCCTTTGGCACGAAGATCCAAAGTAAGCAAAAGCCCTTCTTTATAGCCATGTGCAGGTAACAAGTTTTCTACTTGGCATTCGGTAACCTTTAGGTCATACTCGATGACAACATCATTCAAATCGTTGTCAGGACCATTAGATTGCTTCGGCCAGTTGTCTTCAAACATAGCAACTCCTGTGTTATGATAAAAACGAAAACCTGCATCCTCTTCACTTGTTGGCGCTACTGCATCCTCCAAATTAATAGAACCATCTGCCCGAGTGACCGCTTTCAAATTAATTGTCCGTACTTGGGGACCTGACATAGCAGCATATTTAGCATATACAGTCTGAGAATGCATCGGAATATTCAAATCCACAGTTGTTTCACCTTCTACAAGAGCATTCTCCAACAAAGGAATTTTACATTCCGCATCAGAATATAAAGAAATAAGTGTCTTGTTAGCCGATGTTATAGATACCGAGACTGTACGGCTTGTCGCCCAGTCAAATCCCGTAGAGATCTTGTCCGTAGAACTATCTCCCGTTGTTGCTTCATTGTCACTGTTTGTACAGGCAACAATGGTAAATGTTCCCATAAGGACATACATCAAACTTCTAATTTTCATCATAATTCTCAAATTTAATAACTGTTCATCTTCCTTTTCTCAATTGAAACCACGCTTTATGCCATCCATAAGCGAGCCTCTTTTGTTAACCAATCACAAAAATACTTAACATTAAATCATATAACAGCCTTGTTTATCTTTAATTTTTACCCTTTCCATCGAAAATAACAAGTAGCCATAAACTTACCGCAAAAGCTTTGTTCATCGGCGATGGATAATATATACAAGTTATTTCTTATATTTGCATAAGACAAGATATTCCATACAACAAATATAAGAATATCGCTTTGAATATACAAGTTTTTTTGGCTAAATATATCAAAAGAAATGGAGCAAGTATTATATGGCATAGATTACATAGAATATTATTTCTATTGGATATATTACAAGTTTATTGGCTATCCTTTAATAATAAGAATATGTTCGATTGCTGTAATGTTCTGCATCATTGCGTACCTATTTCTTTTATTACATATCATATATGGTATATTCAACAGAAAGAAAGAAAAACGTAGATACCAAAAGGCTTATGACAAATACTATGAAGATATGCTATCTATCTCTTTAGATTCCAGCACAATAAGTGACGAAGAGATAGCTGACAGACTGAAGTATGATACCAAAAAGCGTCCTAAACCCAACGAGCTTCGTATCATTACTCAACTGCTGACCGAGATAAAGACTGCACATGAGAATGAAATCAATGAAGTGAACTACCATTCAATACAAACTGTATTCCAAATAACCCGTTTCCTCGAACATGAACTTCAATTCGGAGCTAAGAGAGCCAAGATACAAGCCCTGAAAATCATTCAATCCATCAATGGATATGCCTCTGAAGCAGTATTGGTGCGTTTCCTTTATCACCGTAAAATAGAGCTAAGGAATTCGGCACGCTATACATATATGTGGCTAAGTCAGGGAAACCCGTTCCGTTTCTTCGATGAAGATATCAGCATGAAGCTAAGGCAATGGGATATGATGGAATTACATGCTATCCTCGAACACCGCCGGAAAGTAGGCTACAATACGCCTAGTTTCATTAAATGGGTAAATACTTCGGCTGAAGAAAATGTGAAGATATTCTTCATTAATGAAATCAGACTTTATAATGAAACAGAAAGTGCTCCGACTCTCGCCAAGCAAATCAATGCCCGTTCTGTAGAAATACGAAGTGAGGCAATAAAGACGTTAGGTAAACTTAAGTACAAAGAGGTAGAACCGAAGCTAATTGAGATGTACAATGTGCAGCCCGAAGAAGTCAAACGGCAGATTATCACAGCTATTGCAGACTTGAAAACTGATAAGGCTTTAGGATTCCTGTACAATGCTTACGATGACGCTGACAATTGGGGAACAAAGCGAGTGATTCTGAAAGCCCTTTACGATTACAGTGCTATGGGCAGGAAAACATTCGAACAATTGGAGAGAAAAGCCGATTCTCATACAGCGATCTTATTCGCTCATACAAAACACCCGCTTATTAACCAGTTAATATAAAAAGAATATGAAAGATATACTATTTACCTTCTTCAATTATTTCGTATTCTTTTATACGAGTATGCTGGCGATATCTTTTATCGTATTCGCTTTCCTCTCTTTCATTTCTTTGAAACGGAGAAAAGACTACTATGTGGAAAGTTATGTGCGGAAAATTATCAAAGAATCTCCCTATACACCGGGTGTTTCGGTCATTGCCCCTGCCTACAACGAAGAAAAGACTATTATCGATAATGTTAACTCGATGCTTGCCCTCGAATATCCAGTTTTCGAAGTTATTATCGTGAATGACGGTAGCACGGACAAGACTTTGGAGAAAATTACCGAATATTATGAACTGATAGAAGTACCATACGCATACATCGAACGAATCAAGACCAAACCGTTCAAAAGGCTTCTGAAGTCTACAAATCCGAAATACAGCCGCCTCATCGTTGTCGATAAAGAGAACGGAGGAACGAAAGCGGACGCTTCCAACGCAGGTATCAACGCCTCTTCCTATCCTTATTTTATCTGTACAGATGTGGACTGTATTCTGGAGAAGTATGCATTGTATCGTTGTATTTCACCGATCATATCTTCTGACAAACAAGTGATTGCCGTGAGCGGAACTATGCTGATGGCTAACGGTTGCGTAGTGAAGGACGGGCAGATTGTTGATGTCAAGACTCCGCGTACCCCCATTCCGCTTTTCCAGAATTTGGAATATATGCGTTCCTATCTGATAGGTAAGATGGGATGGTCGGCCATCAACGGGATGCCGAATGTATCCGGTGGATTCGGGCTTTTTGACCGTTCCGTAGCTATTGCGGCCGGAGGTTATGACGGCACTTCCTTTGCGGAAGACATGGACATGATTACCCGCATGGTAGGATATATGTGCGACTTCTCCCGGCCTTACAAGATAGTGCAGATACCGGACACCTGCTGTTGGACGGAAGGACCTCCCAACCTGGCAATGCTTTACCGCCAACGTACCCGTTGGGCACGGGGATTATTCCAAACATTAAGCGTCCATCACAAGATGATTTTCAAGAAAACCTATAAACAGATGGGGCTGTTAACCCTACCTTATATGTTTATCTTTGAATTCTTGGCACCCATCATTGAGGTTACAGGATTCAGCGTTTTCATTTACCTGGCTTTCACAGGGGCTGTCAACTGGAATACGGCATGGATGATTTACCTGACCATTTACGTATTCTGCCAATTCCTGTCCATCGTGGTTATCACTTACGATTACTACGTCGGAATGCTTTATAAAAGAGGATACGAATATTTATGGATTATCATTGCCTCCATATTGGAACCGATTTTCTATCATCCCATCATTACATTCTGTTCCCTAAGGGGATACCTCAGTTATTTGACCAAGAGAGACTTCAAGTGGAAGAAGATGGAACGGACAGGATTCAAACAGAAGACAGGAAATGCCAATGAGGAAGATACCAAAGTCAATCCTGAACCCGCAACAATATAAGAATGTATAAATAACAAGATAAGATGAACAGAGTATTTCTCCATAAGATCACCATATTAGCTTGTTTGCTCCTGCTGATAACCTCTTCCATCGGAAGCGACAAAGGTTTCCAGACGCCGGAGCAATATGCCCAGATCATACAGGAGCATTTTGCCAATGAAGAGTGGGAAGCGGGGAAAGCACTGTTGAATGAAGGACTTCAGAAATACCCGAAAGTCTCCGATCTTCAATGGCTCATGGGTAAATACTGGTTCCATGAGAAAGACTACGATCAGTCTCGTTATCATCTTGTCAAAGCCGTGGAGGATAATTATAATAATGTCAATGCCAAACATTTGCTGGTGGATGTCGAAGACATCACAGAAAATTACTCCAGTGCAATTTGCTATGTAAATGAGTTGCTGGAAGTAAATCCGTATTGGCGCGGATTGTGGCGCAGAAAGATTGAGTTGTACCGCAAACAGAACAACGATGTGGAAGCCGACCGTTTGCTGAGACGTATCAATCAGATTTATCCGAACGATACCATTTTACGGAAGGATTATGTATATAGTCTGGAAATGGGATATCGCCAGATGAAAAAAGGCGGTAACCGGAAGGAAGCAATCGAAAGACTGACCGAGCTCATCAAGATATCTCCCGATAATGAAGAGTTTTATCTGGACATTATCAACCTGCATTTGCAGAAAGGTAACCGGGAAGCCGCTTTAGGCTGGTCGTCCAATGGATTGGCGGCTATTCCCGGAAGTTCCGCACTTATCATCAAAAGAGCCGGAATTCTTGGTGAATTGGCACGTTTTCCGGAAGCATTGGTATTTGTACAGGAACAGATGAGAAGAAATAACAGTCCGGCAATACGGCGTATGTATAACAATCTGTTGCTGGAAGCCGCCCGCTCCGAAAAGCAACGGGATCCTTATGTACTCTACGGAATGGCTTATGAAAGCGGAAACAAGGATAAGGAAGCATTGGATTATCTGCTGAATACCTCCGTGACAAGAGGATACACCGATGACGCGCTCTTCTATATCAGAGAGGCGAAGAAACAATACGGTAACACAGACAAGGGAATCTTGTATAAGGAATATATGCTTTATCGTCAAATGAATGAGGACGATCTCGCTTACTCGGCTTTAAAGAAGCTGTATGATATGTATCCCGACGATTACGATATTACTTTGGCTATGTCTTCCCTTCACATGAAAAAAGCCGAAAGACTTATGGAACTCGGCCTGTATTCGGAGGCATTGCCTCATGTATTATTCGTTTCACAAAGGCATATAGACAACGAAGTAAACGGTGCCGCATGGGAAAAAGCACTGAGTTGCTATATCAATATGAAGCGTTACAACGAAGCGCTCGCCACATTGGATACCATCACACTTCATTTCCCCGATTACGAAAACGGCACGTTGAAAAGGGCATTTATCCTCGATAAAATGGATAAAACAGAAGAAGCTCTGCAACTTTATCTGTCTGCCATCGAACAGAGTGATGAGGATATGCGCATTTTCTACGTAATAGGATACGAGGAACTGGCAATTCCTTACATCAAGAAATGTATGGAAGCGGGGGCTACGCAGAAAGCATACGATGAAGCCGTCAAACTCGTCAGCCTGAATCCATCGAGTGATTTAGGACTACGCTATGCCATCAACTCGTCTGGATTATTGGGAAAATACGATGAATTCGAGAAATATACAGCACAAGGAATCAATTATTATCCTGAAGAACCATTCTATCAGGCTAAAAGAGCTACCGTGCTTGAACGTGACAAGAGATACGAAGCTTCTTTGGAATTTCTGAAGCCGATACTCAATAAATATCCGAGTAATAAGGAGATTATAGGCGCTTTCTCGCAAAGCAGTGAATACCGCGCTTTGCAACTGACAAAAGCGAAAGAACCTGAGCAAGCCCTTGCGGTGCTTGACACAGCGTTACTTTTCGACAGTCAGAACAAATCTTTGAAGTACACAAAGGGAATGGTGTATGAGGCTAACAGACAAGCTGATTCCGCATACTATTATCAGAAGTTCTACGAGCCTTCAATCATGGAATATCGCTCTTTCCAACGGCATTTATCGGGCTTACGAAGCATGACGCTTAAAAATGAGATAGCCCTGACTTATCTGCGTGCCCGCTATGGTGAAGAGGATATTATCACCTCTGTCGCCACAGCCGAATATACCCGTAAAAACCGGAAAAACACTTATACCGGACGTATCAACTATGCCGGAAGAAGCGGATCGGCAAGCGATAGTATGGAGGCGGAGGAACAGACGCCGGGCGGAGTCGGCATTCAGGTACAAGGCGAATGGGCGCATCACTTCTCACCGAAATGGAGCACTACGATCAATGCCGCTTTTGCCACCAAATACTTCCCGGACATTACTGCCGATGTAGCATTGCGCCATTATCTCAAGAATGATTGGGAAATAGCGGGACATGTCGGCTACAGACGGGTAGCTGCCTACAACAAGCATTATGAGTGGAATAACGAATTCTTTATTGGCAGTAACGGAGAAAACGGATACATATTCACCGGATGGGATGAGTCGAAAACAAACCTGCTCACCGTTGGCGGAGAGGTAGCCAAGACCATCGAAGAGGTCCGGCTTAATGCCAAACTCGACCTTCATTTCTTTAACTCCAAATTCTATTACAATGCGCAGGTCGGTGCGAAATATTTCCCTGCCAGCGATGGAAAGACAAATATCAATGCCATGGCAAGTATCGGTTCGGCACCGGAAACGGCCGTATTAGACTATGCGTTGCCCGGTTCTTTCTCACATACCAACACAATGGTAGGTTTGGGAGGCCAATATATGGTCAGTCCCAACATTACCATCGGCCTGATGGGGACTTGGAATACCTATTATAACCAGACGAATACAGTGCGGGGAACGGATCCGATCCATCGAATAGAAACGGTATCGACACGCTATAAAAACCTATATAATATCTATGCACAGATCTATATTTCATTCTGATAAGCTATGCCCCCTACTGGCAGGAATGATATGCGTTTGCTGCCTTTTATCCGGCTGCCATATGCAGGCGCGCACCGAGATATTTGCCTCCAAGGAAGGTTACCTCATCACAATCGGCGAAGACCCGACGGACAAAGATACCCGATGGGCCAAATACCTGTACGAGCACCTCAAAAAGCGTGCAAATGACGATGAAATGGTCGCTTTCGGGGTATCAGAGAAGGAAATGTGGCGTGTTATCATACGCATAGATCCGACCTTGCAGGAAGGGTTCAGGATCGCCATCAAAGGATCGGAAATAGAACTCACAGCAGCCGATGACAGACAAATGTTGTGGCTGCAATACCAATTGATAAAAAAGATAAGCAAGGAAGACCCGCGTATCGACGGTTCCGACCTTCCTCCCGCCATCATCAATCTGACAGATACTTGCGGTACGTTTGCTTTTGATTATCAAAGTATCTATTCCCCTTCCGGTCTGAATCCCGATTATACGGGAGTAATGGGACTCAATAACTTTGACGACAGTTGGGGTATATGGGGACACAACCTGAGAAAAGTATTGGGAGACAATGTAGATAAGGTATATGCTACCATCCACGGTAAGACAGACGACTCACAACTTTGTTTCTCTTCCGAAGAGATGTATCGGCAAATTGAGAGCTATATCGTAGATAATATCGGTGAAAAGGGAAGTTCTCGTTTTGTCATTGCTCCGGATGATACTCCGTACGCCTGTACTTGCGCCAGTTGCACAGCGATGGGAAATACGGAGAAGAACGCAACACCTGCCGTCACAGAACTGTTACTCCGGCTGTCGCAACGCTTTCCTAAACATTCCTTTTTTACCATATCCTATCTGAGCACCAAGCAGGTTACGGACAAACAGTTGCCGTCCAATGCAGGTATCATTGTCAGTGCCATAGACTTTCCACTCCGACGGATAGACGGCAAGAATGCACAGGAAAAAAAGTTTATGCAACAGCTGAATCAATGGAAGAAAGTTTCGAAGAACATTTATATATGGGATTACATCAACAACTTCGATGACTATCTGACACCTTTCCCCATATTGAAGATAGCCCAGCAGAGACTCCGGTTCTTCAAGCAGAACGGAGCCAGTGGCATTTTCTTCAACGGAAGCGGATACAGCTATTCTTCTTTCGATGCAATGAGGACTTTTGTACTGTCGGCACTTCTCATCAACCCGGAACTTCCCGTTGAGGAACTGGTCAGAGACTATTTCAATCAAGAGTACCCCCTATCAAAGAAATGGCTGTACGACTATTACATTAACTTGGAAAACAGCGTCCAGTCCGGTAAGAAGTTAGGTATCTATGTCGGTATTGCAGAATTGGAGCAGTCATTCCTCAATCCGGAGAAGTTTATCAAATTCTATGATGAAATGGGCGATTATGTTTCCGATGCGAAAGGGAAAGAGCGTAAAAAGCTCCATGAACTCCAGACAGCCTTGTCTTATACACGTCTGGAGATGGGACGCAACCACAGTTATGATCCTTACGGATATGCCCAACGAAACGGAAAACAAATCCAACCGACTCCGCAAGTGCGGAAATGGCTTACCCAACTCAAAGAACATCATGCTTTCACGGGGATGGAGTACTATAATGAATCGGCCGATGAAATCGACTACTATATAAAAGAATGGGAACAGTATATACTTGCTTCCGACATTAAAAAGAACTTATTTCTCGGAATCATGCCTTCTTCAACTCCCCCAACGGACAAAGATGGGTTGAAGAGACTTACAGACAGCACGCACGGTTTACCCGGCAATTATCATTGCGGCTGGACAACTCTTCCGAAAGAAAAATATGAAATCAGTCTGCCTGTAAAAGGTATCAATAAGACAGGAAACATTTATATCAGTTTCTTGAATCTTCCCAGACATCGTTTCTACCCTCCCCGGCAAATCGAAATATCGAAGGACGGAGCAATCTATAAGACAATCAATCTGGAGACGGATGATTCCGTTGAAAAGGGCGAATTAGTAAAAATAACCACTCCTATAGATTTGAACAGGGCAGAACTGGTAAGTATAAAGGTCATGGGAGCTAAAAAGCCAAGAGCCCAGATCGGTATAGATGAAATCGCATTCGTTCCATAAAAAGTAAAAATAAGGTAACCCCTAACATAAAACATCCACTATGAACAAATCGGTACTTTATATCCTCTTATTAACAGTATTACCCTTCTTCCTCTCAGGGTGTAAGAAGAAAGTACGTCCTACAACTATGGTCATAAAAGACTCGGTAAGGCACTATTATCCTATCAAACAAGGGCAACAACTAGATATCATGTTCACAATCACCAACACCGGTGACGCTCCTCTGGTCATTTCGGATATCCAGCCTTCTTGTGGCTGTATCATTCTGGATAAAAGTTCACATATCATCATTCCGGAAGAGGGTATCAGACAATTCAAGGCAACCTACAACAGTATTAAAAATATAGGCGAGGTTGTTCACCGCATCCGGATTTTCGGGAATATGCTTCCCAACGGGAAAGCGGAATTGACCTTTGATGTCAATGTAGTACCGGACGCCGACTATACACGTGACTATGAGGAACTCTTCCAAGAGTTCAATGCCAAAAACGGTATTGTCAAAGAGATGGTGGACGGAAAAGAGTCCGAACTGGGGTATTATGTAGGGACGCCATAAACAAAGTTCCTACCGGCTATTCGCTAGGGATGTATTTCCTTGAAAGCTGCATTCTCTTCCTTTACCTGTTGTATCGTCTGTTTCAATTCAGCAATAGGCAGATCGTAGCCGTACCATCCTGTATAACAATCTACTACATACCATTTTCCATCAGGCAAGAGCTGGAATTCGACACGCAAGTCGACTTCCGATTCCTCATAACCGGCTTCAAACACTTTGCGATCAGGCTCGTTCAATGTGAATTTGGAAACATAAATTCCCCCCTCTTCTTGCGCGATACGTTCTTCTTTCATCGTCTCGCTATCCAATAAAGGCCATTTTTCCTTAGTAAAAGGGAATGTCTTCTCTGTTTCACCATCATCCGCCAATAAGGTAATCGGAGTTTTCAACGGGAACTTAATGCGAGTGTACTGGAATGCTGCACTGGAAGTAAACTTATCCAAAAACGGTTTGAAGTCCTCACCGGATTGCGTCACCGCCTTACCGGTGGGAATACCAGCAAACAACACTATCATCAGCAAGCAGTATACAAACTTTTCAGCTCTCATAACACGATATAAATTAAGAGTTTGATTGACACTGCAAAGATAATGACTAGTTTGATATCTTGATTATTTGTGCCGCAAATATTCATAACCAAAACGGCAATACAGGCATTTTCTCCGGTCGCAATACTCTTTCTGCAACTGTATCAACGCCTGACTGTCCGCCGCACTGACCACCGGAAGACCTGCCGCACTCCACGAACGGATAATATGATTGTCTTCCGCTTTCAATTCTTCCAGAAAGCGTCCGGCACGTTCGCACATTCCCTCGTCTGCCTTATGCAGTCCGTAGGTATAAAGAAAAGGAACTACAGTATTGATAATAATCAGGTCTTTTGACCGTTCTCCCATCGTTTTCTTCTTTTGCGAGGAAGTCCGGCCGAACAGATAATGACTTTCCCAATAAGAAGAAGTGCCGACCTCAAGAAGTGTCCTCACCTCCGCCAGTGTCCCTGCTTCCAGCAACCGCGAGAACAGCTTACCCCCTCTTTGATAAAGGTAGGCCAACTGAGCCAGACGAACAGTAGGAAAGTTTTCGGGACGAAGTCGGAGAAAACGCCAAAGAGTAGCATTCATCACTTGGGTGAATTCAAACTTCCGCTGCAAGTAACGGAACTCCTTGATAAGACGTAGACTATACTCATCCTCCTGCCCTTTTTTAAGAAACGAATCTTCCAACAATCCTGCCAAGCCGTAAAAGAAAGCCTCTATCTGGAACAAATCATTGCGATGTTTATCTATCGCACGGAAAGGCAACATTCCTGCCCACGTTTCAAAAGCGTCTCCATTCAAGCCGAAACCGAAATTGCGGGCAAGAGTGACGAAGAAGGCATCCTCCCAATTATGATTGCAATGCTTAAGGCGCTCCGTTATCAAGCGGGCTTTTTGTTCCAAACGTTCCGTTTGCAAAGCTGTCAGCCAAGAATGGACGGTAAGTTTGGGAAGAGAGGCGAGGATAGGATAACAAGCCGGATACTGATCGGCTACACAGAGCTCATGATAGTGAGACTGCACATTTTCAGGACAAGTCAATATTAATTGCGGAATTCGCCCGCCGTCCGTGCGGGTTACCTCCATATCCGCCTCACCGACCACATGAAGAATGACCGAATCGTATGCTTTATCCTTATCGTGACCGTGACGGAGCCAATCCGAAGAATGTATATGTATTTCTATATTTCCCACCCATAGCGTACCGTCAATTTTTAGTTTCGCATTAAAAAAGTCAGGACCGGCATTGGGATTTTGCAGACCGGAATCAATCACTTCTACCGGTAAGCCTTCAGTGGTTTGCAGTACTTTCAGAGGAAATAATTTATGTTTCCACACGTAGTGGAGAAGATGTTCCATGTTAACAAGACGTTAATGTGCACTGCAAATGTAATAAAAATCCTATCTTTGCAACTATTATTTTGAATATAAGTCAGAAAACAATGAAAATAGCATTGATCGGTTACGGAAAGATGGGCAAGGAGATAGAAAAGGTAGCCCGTAGTCGCGGACATGAAATTGTCTGTATCATCGACATCAATAATCAGGAAGACTTCGAATCGGAAGCATTCAAATCGGCTGACGTAGCCATTGAGTTTACCAATCCGATGGTAGCTTACAGTAATTATATGAAAGCCTTCAAAGCCGATGTGAAGCTGGTATCAGGCAGCACCGGATGGATGACCGAACATGGCGAAGAAATCAAAAAGCTTTGTACGGAAGGTGGAAAGACCCTTTTCTGGTCGTCCAACTTCAGTCTGGGAGTTACCATCTTCTCGGCTGTCAATAAGTATCTGGCTAAGATCATGAATCAGTTCCCCAATTATGACGTGACGATGAGCGAGACGCATCATATTCACAAACTGGACGCTCCGAGCGGAACAGCCATCACTCTGGCGGAAGGTATCTTACAGAATATAGACCGCAAGGACAAATGGGTGAAAGGAACATTCGCCGCACCGGACGGGAGCATTAGCGGAACCAACGACTGCGCTCCGAACGAACTTCCCATCGCTTCCATCCGTGAAGGAGAAGTGTTCGGTCTGCACACCATTCGGTACGAATCGGATGTGGACAGCATTACCCTCACACACAATGCAAAAAGCCGTGGAGGTTTTGTACTCGGAGCTGTATTGGCAGCCGAATATACAGCCCAGCACGAAGGATTCTTGGGCATGAGTGATTTATTTCCATTCTTGAACGATTAAGATTTCAGAACCTAGTTCAAATATATACCATTATGAGACAAGCCACACGCACACAATGGATTAAATGCGCCATTGCTATTCTTCTTTATCTTGCCTTCCTTATCTGGGTACGGAGTTGGTGGGGATTGATTGTTGTTCCTTTCATTTTCGATATTTATATCACAAAGAAAGTACCTTGGTCTTTCTGGAAAAAGTCGAAGAATCCGGTTGTCCGCAGCGTGATGAGCTGGATAGACGCCATTGTTTTCGCACTGGTCGCCGTTTACTTCGTCAATATCTACATCTTCCAGAACTACCAGATTCCCTCCTCCTCGTTGGAGAAATCATTGCTGGTAGGCGATTTTCTGTACGTAAGCAAGATGAGCTACGGTCCTCGTGTGCCGAATACACCGCTTTCTATGCCGTTGGCACAACATACACTGCCCGTCTTCAACTCTAAATCATACATAGAATGGCCACAGTGGAAATATAAACGAGTACCGGGATTCGGCAAAGTGAAGTTGAACGATATTGTCGTATTCAATTTTCCGGCAGGTGACACGGTAGCGGTCAACTACCAACAGACTACAGATTTTTACACGCTGGCTTACGGTGAAGGACAACGTATCTATTCCAAACGGATCGATATGGACAGCTTAACTCGTGCACAGCAGCGTGCCGTATACGACCTGTACTACGCTGCCGGACGGAAACAGATTTTAAATAATCCACGTACTTACGGGGAAGTCCTCTGGCGTCCTGTAGACCGCAGAGAGAATTACGTAAAACGTTGTGTGGGTCTTCCCGGTGATACTCTCCAGATTGTCAACGGACAAGTGATGATTGACGGTAAAGCGATTGAGAACCCCGAAAACCTGCAATTCAACTATTTCGTACAGACCACCGGTCCGTACATTCCCGAAGATATGCTTCGTGAACTGGGTATCAGCAAGGACGACACCATGCTGATAGAAGACTCCGGCTGGGAAAGCGGATTGCTGGAAATGGGACTGGACAGCCGGAATGCACAGGGCAAACTGAATCCGGTATATCATTTCCCGCTAACCAAGAAGATGTATGAAACGCTTTTGGGCAACAAAAAGCTAATCAGCAAAATAGTAATGGAACCCGAAGATTATGCCGGACAGATGTATCCGCTCAATCTTTATACCAAATGGAACCGCAACAATTACGGTCCGATCTGGATTCCTGCCAAAGGAGCTACCATTACCCTCACAGAAGACAATCTGCCTATCTATGAGCGTTGTATCGTAGCCTACGAAGGCAACAAGCTCGAAGTGAAACCGGACGGTATCTACATCAACGGTGAAAAGACCGATCAATATACCTTCAAGATGGACTATTATTGGATGATGGGTGACAACCGTCATAATTCCGCCGATTCCCGTTATTGGGGATTCGTGCCCGAAGACCACGTAGTAGGCAAACCGATCGTCGTATGGCTGTCGCTCGATAAAGACCGCGGATGGTTTGATGGTAAGATCCGTTGGAACCGACTCTTCAAGTGGGTAGGATGATAAGTGTACGGATAGAATAGCGTGATAAGGTGATAAATATTGATGAACATTCGTAAATTCAAATGGACACTAGCATTTGCCGGAGCAGTAGTCGTAGTGCTTCTGCTCCGGGGATTTGCTTTTACATCCTACCTTATACCTTCCACCGGTATGGAAAACTCCATTTTCCAAGGTGAACGCATCCTAGTCAACAAATGGAGTTACGGGTTACGAGTTCCTTTCATGTCGCTCTTCTCCTATCATCGTTGGTGCGAAAGTCCTGTACAGCGACAAGATATCGTAGTATTCAATAATCCGGCCGGAATCCGGGAACCTATCATCGACCGCCGGGAAATCTATATCAGCCGTTGTCTCGGAGTACCGGGTGACACCTTATTTGTTGATTCCCTTTTCTCAGTTATTTCACCCGAAGCACAGTTCAACCCGGATAAGAAAAGGCTTTATTCGTACCCTGCCTCAAAAGAAGATCTGATAACTTCACTGATGCATACACTTTCCATCACCAACGACGGATTGATGGGAAGCAATGACAGTACTTACGTGCGCAGTTTCAGCCGTTATGAATACTATCTGCTAGAACAGGCGATGAATGGAAAAGAGTGCTTCATTCAACCTCTGTCGAACAAAGGAAACACTGATCCGCAACCACTGATTGTTCCCAGAAAGGGGCAATTTATACGTGTCTGTCCCTGGAACATAACCCTACTACGAAATACACTCGTGATGCACGAAGACAAACTGGCAGAGATAAAAAACGATACCCTCTACGTAGACGGAAAGCCCACGAAACACTGTTATTTCACAAAAGATTATTATTGGATGGGGTCTAACAATACTATCAACTTCTCCGACTCACGTCTTTTCGGATTTGTCCCGCAAGATCATGTCATCGGAAAAGCCTCCGTCATATGGTTCTCCAAAGAAAAAGATACAGGACTGTTTAACGGATACCGATGGAACCGTTTTTTCAGAACAGTGAAATAATCTCCGGATCATAAAAGAAACTACTCCTGAAGAATATCCTTCATTATAGAGTCCCCTAAACGAATTAAAATGAAAGAAATGAAAATAGCTTATTTATCTTCAGCTTATCTCGCTCCCGTCGAATATTATACCAAGTTGCTGGCTTATGACAAGGTGTTTGTAGAACAACACGACCACTATATCAAACAAACGTATCGTAACCGATGTAGCATTGCCGGCCCATCCGGCGAATTAGCTCTTTCCATCCCAACCGTAAAACCCGATACATTGAAGTGCCCAATGAAGGATATCCGCATCTCCGACCACGGCAACTGGAGACATCTACATTGGAACGCCATCGAATCGGCCTACAACAATACTCCTTTCTTTGAGTACTACAAGGACGACTTCCGTCCTTTCTACGAAAAGAAATACGAATTTTTAATCGATTTCAACGAAGAACTATGCCGGATGGTCTGTGAATTGATAGATATTCACCCCACCATTGAGCGCACTTCCGAATATAAGATGGAGTTTGCTCCCGGAGAATCCGATTTTCGGGAAGTAATTCATCCGAAAAAGGATTTCAGGGAAGTGGATACAGAGTTTATTCCGCAACCTTACTATCAGGTTTTCGAGTCCAAACTGGGTTTTCTACCTAATTTGAGTATCATAGACCTGTTGTTCAATATGGGACCGGAAAGTCTGTTGGTACTAAGCGGTGAAAGATATACAAATGGATGAAAGTCTTATCAAAAGAAGTCCTACAAGATTAAAACATAAAGCTAAATCCTTTATTGTGAGAAGCTTTATATTTTTGAATTTCCAAAGACAGTGATTTTCTCAATTGCACCGCCATGAAATCCCCAAAAGGCCGGTTGGTTTCATCATCTTGCGCCTGTTGTAAAGAAAGGATATAATCTGCCCTATCCTCCTTAAAAATCTTAACGGGGAAAATTAGGCAATAAAAAACGCTAAGTCAATTTGTTGCAATCACTTAGCGTTTTCCGAGTACCCAGACTCTCTGTCATCTCCTTAAAAAATCTCTAACCAAACATCTACCTATTTCAACTCAAATGGTACAATACCTTTAGTATCCCTGGATGAACTACCGATAATTGCTTCAAACTTGCCCGGTTCGGCCACCCATTCGTGTTTGGCATCATCAAAGAAGCTCAATGCTTTCTTATCAATCGTCAGCGTTACCGCTTTCTCTTCTCCCGGAGCCAGTTTCACTTTCTGGAAACCTTTCAACTCTTTGATCGGACGAGGGAGAGAGGATTTCTTATCGCTGATATAAAGCTGAACAACTTCTTGCCCCTCACGAGTTCCTGTATTCTTCACATTGACCGTGAAAGAGATAGTATCATCTGCTGTCATTGTTTTCTTGTCAGCCGAAGGCTTTCCATAGGCGAAAGTAGTGTAGCTCAATCCGTGTCCGAACGGGAACAACGGTTTGATTTTTTCTTTATCCGCCCAACGATAACCTACAAAGATATCCTCACGATAGATTTCATTAATAGTATCTCCCTTATGTTTAGACTGTGCCAGTTCTTCCTTATTGCCCGGATATTCGCCCAATTTATGAGCACCCACATCTTCCAGTTTTGCCGGGAAGGTGAAAGGAAGTTTTCCCGAAGGATTGGCGTCTCCTACTAATACGGAGGCAAGAGCCGTTCCGGCTTCCGAACCTAGAAACCATCCCTGAACAATAGCAGGCACTTCATTCACCCAGGGCATGGCTACCGCATTACCGGAAATATTAACCACAATCAGGTTTTTATTTACCTTTGCAAGTTCACTAATCACTCTATCCTGTGCGTATGGCAAACCTAAAGAAACACGGTCCGAATCTTCACAGTCCTGATGATTGCTCTTGTTCAAGCCACCGAAAAAGACTACATAGTCGGCATCTTTAGCCACTTGCAAAGCTTCTGCAAGCAATTCATCTTCCGAACGGTTGTCTTTCAAGTCCTGACCGGTTTTCACACCGTTATACTCTCCTGTCGGGTCGCCTACATACCCACGGGCATATACCACTTCCGCTTTTGAGCCCACACGGCTTTTCAGTCCATCCAACGGAGAAATCTCATATTTCACTTTCAAAGAAGAACTACCACCGCCCACAGTCATCATCTTTATCGCATTTTCACCGATCACTGCGATTTTCTTCGCTTTATTCAAATCGATAGGCAATACGTTACCGTTGTTCTGCAACAATACAATTCCTTCTTCAGCTATCTCACGTCCGGCTTGTCCGTGTTCGGGAGAACCTAAAGAGCCAAATGGTTTGTGCGGGTCCATTGAAGTACGGAAAATCAGACGAAGGACATTACTAACCTTTTCATCCAGTTCCTTTGTTCCTACTTTACCCTCTTTTATCAGTTTCAGGTAAGGGAAAGCAAGGTAATAATTATCATACGCATTTCTCGTTCCGGCAGACAGTCCGTTCGTCCATGAACCAAACTCCAAGTCCATGCCGTTATGAATAGCCTGTTCGGTGTTGTGCACACCACCCCAGTCGGACACTACAACGCCATCAAAGCCCCATTCATCGCGAAGAATATCTCGAAGCAGGCGCTTGTTGTGACAGGCGTGCTGTCCCTGATAAAGATTATAAGAGCCCATAATCGACCATGTTCCACCTTCCTGAACAGCTGCTTTAAAAGCAGGCAGGTATATCTCATAAAGAGCACGATCACTTAATTGTACATTGGTGGTATGACGGTTGAACTCCTGATTGTTCAAGGCATAATGCTTCACACAGGCAGCTACCCCGTTCTCTTGTACACCTTTGATGTAAGGAACCACCATAGTGGCAGACAGATACGGGTCTTCTCCCATATACTCGAAGTTACGTCCGTTCAAGGGAGTACGGTAGATATTCACACCGGGACCCAACAAGATGTCTTTCTTGCGGTAACGTGCCTCTTCACCGATACTTTTCCCATAAAGATGCGACATTTCGGGATTCCATGTAGCAGAAAGGCACGTCAGTGCCGGATAGGCAATACAGGAATCGTTTGTCCATCCTGCCTGATCCCATTCATCCCACAACACTTCCGGACGGATACCGTGAGGACCGTCGGTAGCCCATACTTCGGGAATTCCGAGGCGGGGAACGCCTGCCGAACTAAATTTAGACTGTGCATGAATCATCTTCACCTTTTCTTCAAGGGTCATCCGGTTCAATGCATCTTTCACTCTCTCTTCAATAGGCTTACCAGTATCCAGATACACCGGCTTCTGCGCAAAGGCAGGCAGCGCAGTCATCACAGACAAGCCAAGTAACATTGCTTTGAATTTCATGTTCATTGATGATATAAGAAATGAGTTAATACTTTATTTATATAGACTCCCAGACAGGGGATATTTCCTAGTTGCGGATGAGTTTATTAATATTTATTATACTTATATCCCTTCCGCAACCAGCAATCCAAGGTATTGATAGTCTTGTGAAAAGACGCTCTGAATATCCAACAAGAAGCAACAGATTGCCCACATTATATTTCTCTTTAGCGGTTTCATATTCAAAAGTCTTATTGGGTTATATACAATAAATCCGCTGCTACAGATTGCAAAGTTGCAGTTGAAGCAGCGGATTATTGATTCTATTATTGTTTAATTAATCTCGGGTGCATATAAATTCACGCATGCAATACACGGATTACTACTAAACAATTCTGTAACAGTTATCTTAACATAACGAACTTCTGCCGGTCTTGTCAAGACGACATCTCTCCAAAGTTCTCTTTCCAGATCTTTATAATCGTTCCCGAATTCTCCCCATTCGGCATCACCTAGCTCAAAATAATTCTGACCATCCACACTACCCTCAACCTTAACACCTTTCAGGTTTACATTAATCTCATTTCCTGAAGTACGTCTGGCGATACTTATTTTACCTACCTGTTGCACATACTTCATGTCAATTCGAATCCATTCATCAACGAAACTAGTATCATATCCCGGTTCCCACCAAGTAGAGGTATTGTTATCAATGATGTTTCCCGGATCAGGATTGCCCTCCCATATACCTATTGATGAGTAGTCCACCGTCCAGCCAAGAGGTTTCAGCATAGTGCCCGGTTCTACGACTGTCACAACACATTCGGCGGTTTTATTACTTCCATCCAGCGTTTTTACACGTACGGTTGTCTGCCCCGTTCTTACAGCTGTGAGAAGTCCATTTTCGTCTACCGTCACTGAATTTCCAAGCAATGTATAAGATAGTTTCTTATGAGAAGCCGTTTCCGGTTTGATCACTGCATTTCCCCCAAGATCGTATTGGCTATTTAGAGTCAATCCCACACTTGTAGGAACGTTAAATTCCATAATCCGGATATCCGCTTTCTTCACTTGGATCGTTATCTCCTTTGATTTATTTCGTTTATCAGTGACAGTCAATTTGGTTGTTCCTGTCTTCAACGCTTTTATAGAGAAAGTATGTGTATCATCAGCATAAACACCGAGTTCCACCACTCCCTGATCTCCACTCAAGCCAAAAGTATATCCACCATTTCCAGTCACTACCTGAATGTCTTCCTCCACATCTGTATAGATCTCAAAATTATCAGGTATATTCAGTTGGAGTTCTTTCATCTTAGCTACACAAACTCTAATTTCAGCAGTCTGTTTCTTTTCATCAATCACGTAGATAGTAGTATACTGATCCTGTTCACTGGTTGAAACGGCACTGATTTTTATTTCATTCGTACTCACAACTTCGGCTTTAGCAACATCCTTATCCTGTGAATCAACCTGATAAGAACCATTCCCTGTCAGAATCTTTACTATAGCTGTTTCATTATGTAGCAAATCCAATATTCCTTGCACATCTAAAGTTATTTTATCAGATGGAATTTCATCACTTTCCCACTCGACATTATTATCCGAGCATCCTATGGATACTATAGATAATAATGTCACAAGAAGTAATGAATAAAAAATATTCATTCTCATAGTCTTTTATATTTATTCATAACCAAATACATCTACATAACCAATACAAGGTTTGTCCCCCTTCCATTGACCCGTCACTGTAATCTTAATATGTCGCATAGGAATTGCAGTCGACAAAACATTCGGTTTTGCAACCTCCGCTTCAACCGCAGAACCAGAACCTTCCGGCTCTCCTGCAATATGTTCTACATCGCTATAATTTACATCCATCAAGAACTCGAAGGTTGTTGGATTATCCGTATCCTCGTTCGAATACTCAATCTTCACAGATTTTAGACCACCTTTAATCCAATCCCCTTCACAACGTCTAGCAATTACTAATTCAACCACGTTCTTAAGAGATTTCATATCTATTTGGATCCATTGACCAGCAGAAGAGCCACCACTCTCCGGGGCTTCCCACCATCCGCTAAACGGATTTCCATTAAAAATTGCAGATGGATCCTCATTATGTCCTTCCCAAGCTGCAAAGCCTGAATAGGTCAATCCCCATCCTGTATTGCTAAACTTTATTACTTCCGGTTCTGTTACCGTCACGGTAGTAGTTTCTTCAATGTCTGCCCCCTCTACTTTTACAGTAATAACCGCAGTACCGACACTAGCTGCTGTTATTTTACCATTCCCATCTATAGTAGCCACCGACTCTTTAGACGAAGAATAAAGGAGCGTGGGAACATCCGCTGTCTGCGGTAACCAGGAAACATGTTCAGCCAAATCAAACGTTTTTCCCGTAGTTAGTTGAATATCCTGCCCATTCTCATCAATGGCGATACTTGTCACTTCATTAGCTGCCACCTTTGTCACCGTCAATACCACTTCCCTGCTTTTGCTATCTTTGAGAGTGACAGTTACCGGAGTTTCACTGACTTTCTTAGCTGTAATCGTGAAAACATTATCAGCTACTTCACTCACTTCAACAACAGCGACGTTCGAGCTAACTACCGTATAAGAAGGATTACCGGAAATGATTTCAACATCTTTCGTATCACCTACCACCATCTCGAATGTCATTTCTTCCAGATCGATTTTCAACGGATTCACAGATTTTGTAACATACACCTTGATGGTTGCAGTCTTCTGTTTAGCGTCAACGACTTCTATGGTAGTAGTCTGGTCTTCCTCACTCTCCATCACACCGGTCACTGTAATCGTAGATTCATTGATTGAGGCTGTAGCTATCGCACTATTTTGCGATGTCACCTGATAACCGCCATTCCCCTCAAGAACTTTCACTGTTATTGATTCACCGGGAAGGACCGTCACAATATTTTCATCCAACTCAATTTCTACTAGTGGAGTATCGTCATCGTCATCCGAGCAGGCTGTAAATGTAGCCGTAAGAGCCAATGCGACCATTACTAATAAAGAGTAAACATTCTTTTTCATAATAATAAATATTTATAAGTTAAACATAGTATAAAATGATAATTCTTCTTTTATTGCACTTGGATAGAAACAGAGCTCTTGATATCCGTAGAAGAAGCTCCACAATGCAGTGTGAACTGGTCAGAGTCGACTACCCAATCCTGTTTTTTATCATCATAGTAAGCCAGTTCTTTCACCGGAATACTCAAAGAGACCACTTTCCTTTCACCGGCATCCAGAAAGACTTTCTTAAAGGCTTTCAGTTCTTTTACCGGACGTTCCAACAGAGGATTGGATTGTGAAACATAAATCTGTGCAGCTTCCGCACCTGCACATTTCCCGTCATTGGCAAGCGTAAAAGAGAGTTCGATGGTGTCCTCTTTTCCGTACACTTTCTTATTAGTAGCCATCTTGCCATAACTAAACGTAGTATAAGACATTCCATAACCGAAAGGAAACAGTGCCGGAATTTTCTTTGTATCGTGCCAGCGATAACCGACCAGAATACCTTCTTCATACACCACATCAGTGCCATCACCGGGGAACGCCTTAGTGCCGAAATGATGTGCCGCATTATCTTCCAATTTCACCGGAATACTAAACGGCATTTTTCCCGACGGATTCACTTCACCGGAGACTACATTCACCGTAGCATACCCCGCTTCCGAACCCAGATACCAGGATTGCATCAAGGCCGGTACGCTCTTCAGCCAAGGCATAGAGACCCCGTTACCCGAAATAATAATCACACCGGTATTCTTATTGGAAGCAGCCAACTGGCTGATAAGTGCTCCCTGTTCGTAAGGCAATTCGAAAATCTGACGGTCTTCACCCTCACAGTCTTGATGAGCATCTTTGTTCAATCCACCAATGAAAAGGACCACTTCTGCATCTTTCGCCATTGCAATGGCCTGTTGTTTCAATGAATCAACATTGAATTTGGACGGATCCGAAGTATACCCCATGGTGTAGGAGATACGATCATCACCATACTTCTCTTTCAGTCCTTGCAAAGGAGATATTTCTCTCTTTACTTTCAGTTCCGACGATCCTCCGCCCACTGTCAAAGACCTGACCGCATTTTCTCCGACTACCAGAATCTTTGAGTAGCGACCGGGAGCAATCGGGAAAAAGCCTTTGTCGTTCTTCAATAGTACAATCCCCTCTTCGCCTATCTTGCGAGCCACGTCAGCATGTTCCGGAGTAGCAAAACTACCATAAGGTCTGTGACGATCCATATTGGTACGGAAGCAAAGACGCAACATGCGTCTCACTTTATCATCCAGATCTTTCACTGCATATCTGCCCTCTTTCAATCCTTTCAGATAGGGATTGGCCAAGAAATAATCATTGTAGGTGAAAGGTCTTCCCAACAGTTTCAAACCATCTGTCCAAGTTCCCATCTCTACATCCAGCCCGTTGGTAGCAGCCTCATCCGTACTGTGCGTACCGGACCAGTCGCTCACTACCGCACCGTCAAATCCCCAATCCTGCTTCAATATCTTGTTCAGCATAAAGTCATTGTGGCAACAATGCTGGCCTTTATACTTATTGTAAGAGCCCATCAAAGCCCAAGTGCCCCCCTCCAAAACGGAAGCCTTAAATGCCGGCAGATAGATTTCGTGAAGCGCACGGTCATCCACCACTACATTGATGGAACCTCTCCACTGCTCCTGATTATTCAGTGCATAGTGTTTCACACAAGCAGCTACACCGTTCGTCTGCACTCCCTGAATGTAAGGCACCGCCAGACGGGAAGCCAGATACGGGTCTTCGCCCATATACTCGAAGTTACGTCCGTTCAGCGGAGAACGGTAGATATTTACACCCGGAGCCAAGAGGACATCTTTCTTACGATAACGTGCTTCCGCCCCGATAGCCTCTCCATAAGCATAAGCCATATCCGGGTTGAAAGAAGCAGCCAGACAAGTCAGAGCCGGAAATGCCGTACAAGAGTCGGTAGTCCAGTTTGCCCAATCGAAGTTTCCCCAAAGCACCTCGGCTCTCACTCCGTGGGGTCCGTCGCTCATCCACAGTTCCGGTATTCCCAGACGGGGACAACCTGCCGAACTGAAATTGGATTGTGCATGAACCATAGCCACTTTCTCTTCCAACGTCATACGCGAAAGTGCATCTTCCACCCGCTGTTCGATTGCTTTGTTTTCATCCAGATAGACCGGAGTAGCAGCCCTCCCACCCTTTTGTGCAAAAAGGGACAGGCAGGCTACACTGTACAAGCCAAAACCAAAGAGTCTTTTCTTTATCTTAGAAGTCATTGTATAATCCTTTTGTTATTAGTTAGAAAACCCATGTCACGATAGAGTGAGGCGTACTTTCACTTTTTGCCTCCTTACCGTCAATAAAGAGACTGTAAGGCAGAGTATCATTGGAAGCATTCAATACCACTACTACGATTGTTCCATCCGGATTGATGAAAGAAGTAGTCTGCAACTGGAAACGGTTGCTCGATGCAGTAAGGCGACGCGCACCTTTATGAATGAACTTGGAAAAATGTCCGATGTACGGGAAAGCCGAAGTATAAACTACTTCACCGGTTTCCGTAAATCCATGTACCGGAGCAAAACAGAAATTACCTACATGATTGGGGCCTCCTTTTTCATCCAAAAGTACATTCCAGTCGGTCCAGAGTACACAACCTCTGTTCAGGTCGTTGATGATATTGGTAGCATACGTTTCTCCCAAGTCTGTACTGTGAATCTTTTCCGGATTGAACCATTCTCCACACCCTTCGGTGAACGCCAGTTTCTTATTCGGGAAGCTCTTTTTCACCTGGTCGATATTCTCATATTTTCCTCTGTCATACCAGTGGAATCCTACTCCCCAGATATATTTGGCTGTTTCGGGGTCATTCAGCATATCGGCTACATAATGGTAGGCAAAGTCACGATTGTGATCCCAGGCGATGATGCGGCAATCCTGCATCTGATTCTTTTCCAAGGTAGGCCCCATGTAATTCTTGATAAAATCGTGCGCCATATCAGCGTCATAGATACAAGATTCCCATGTCTGCACCGATTGAGGTTCGTTCTGGATAGTCAAGCCCCAAACAGGAAGTCCCTCTGCTTCATAGCTCTTGATATACTTGATAAAATAGTCCGCCCACGTCTGATAAAATTCCTTTTTCAGTTCTCCACCACGGAGCATGTGGTTGTTGGTCTTCATCCATGCGGGAGGCGACCACGGGCTGATATAGAAAACAAGGTCATCCCCTATCTTCTCCTGCGCCATTTTAATCATCGGGAGCTTGAATTTACGGTCGGGCGCAATATCAAACGATTGCAGACTGCTGTCATTCTCCGCTACATAATCATAGCTCGCGCTCGAAAAGTCGCAACTGTTCATATTGGTTCTTACCACCGTATATCCTATTCCATCTTTGCCATAATAAGCATTTATAATCTCCTCCTGTTTCTCTTTAGGCAGTTTGGCAAGCGTTTCTGCCGCCGCATCCGTGATAGCTCCTCCAAAACCGATCATTTCATCATACTGATGATTGGGGTCTACATAAATATAAGCATAGTCACGCACCATTCTGGAATTAAAAAATTCGGTGGAAGCCTCGCTCATCATTCTTCCATTCTGTAAATCTGTCACATATATCTGGGGTTTGGTCGTTATCGTAAAAGTCGGAGCAATCGGTTCCGTCTTCTCCTGACCGGATTGGTCAACCGCAGTATGACAACCGGTCAAAAGCATTGTACCGGTCCAAAAAGCAACACACATCCATTTTGTTTTCATTCTATCTATCTGTTTTTAGTTAATTATTTATGTTGATTCCATCCAAAAGAGGGAGGAACAGCATCTGCTGAAGATGCCCATTGCTTGTTGGGACGATCTCCCATTACAAACTCCAGTTTCCCGCCTTTCGCCAGATCGTCATGCGTGAACCAAGAACGGTTCCACTCTTTTCCGTTCAGCTTTGCCGACTGGATATATTTATTCTCCGGAGAATAATTATGGCAAACGACTTCAAAACGCTTACCGTCCTCCAAATGCACCGTAGCCTGCTCAAAAACCGGACTTCCGATGACATAGACCGGCATACCCGGAGTCACAGGATAGAAGCCTAAGTAAGAGAAGACTACGAAAGAAGTCATTCCTCCCCCGTCTTCATCACCGGGAACTCCCATCAGGTCGTTTCTAAACCATTGCGCCAAAAGAGTACGGATACGCTTCTGCGTTCTCCAAGGCTGTCCGGCATAGTTGTAGAGATACGGGATGTGCAAACAAGGCTCATTAGCCATCGAGAACTGTCCCACATTTCCTGTATGGTCGGGTATTTGAGCAAAGAAGTCATACTTGCTCCTGCCAAGAGGAGTACTATACATTCTTTCCATCTCGGAGACAAAGGCATCATTCCCTCCCATCATTTGAATCAGGTCGCCTACGTTGTGAGGTACGTCCCAACGATAAATCCAACCGTTGTTCTCTGCATAGGCTCCACGCGCTCCCTGTCCTCCCGAATAACGGTAGTCAAAAGGCTGAACAAACTGCCCGTACTTATCTTTCGGATGAAAGAACTTTGTTTCCGGATGAAAGATCTTCTTGTAGTTGAGACTCCTGTCCATAAAATAACGGTATTCATCTTCCTTACCCAGAGCATTGGCAACCTGTGCCAGACACCATTCGTCATACACAGTTCCCAAAGTCACCGATACAGGCTGACGTCTTTCGAAAGGATGTACTTCGGGCACCGTTTCTTCTTCACCGGTTGCCAACGCAGGGAAATAACCCTCCTGCACGAAAAACTCATCCAGTTCGCCTTTCTTTTTAGCAGACCACGGAGCCAGTGTCTTTTCGGTAATTGCACCCTTACACGCCCGATAGGCTTTTTCCAAATCAAATCCACGAACTCCCTTTGCATAGCAATCCGCTACTACCGCAACACCGTGATTGGAATTCATCCCACGCACATCACCTACTACTTCCGGGAAAGTAGGCATCCAATAGTCCTCCATCTGCTCCGACATACGGATATAGGAATTGACCATGTGGTTTTCTTTTTCCGGTTCAATGATGGTGCGCAAAGGGTGTGCCGCCCGGTAAGTATCCCACAACCAATCGTCCGTATAGAAAGGAATCCCCTCGTCATTGTGTACTTTCCCATCGAATCCACTGTAATACCGGCCGTCTTCGGACATACAAATCATCCGCTCATAGAAACGGTAGAAAGAAGTATAGAAAATAGTTTTGTCTTCTTCCGAACTGCCCTGTACTTCAATCTTGCCCAAGGCTTCATTCCATACCTGACGCCCTTTTTCCGCCACAGCATCCAGATCCGATGACGCAATCTCGCGCATCAGGTTCTTCTTTGCCTGTGCCTCATCGATATAGGAGATACCATAACGGACATTCAGCTTCTTCACGTTATCCGCAAATTTAAGACTGGCGGACGCACTCTGTCCTTGCGTGTTCACTTCCTGCGAAACCACCGGTTGGTCAACCTCCAGATATATATACGCTTTCGTATCATACTCACCCAGTTGCTCGTATCCAGACACTGCGTTACCGTCTACTGTCAAAGAACCGTTATTGGACTTTACAACCAATTGGGGAGTGCCGTCACCTCCAAACTGTATCTCGTAAATGGCAGACTGGTGTGAAGGAGCAAAACGTACATCAGCCCCGATATTCTGCAAACATACCTGATACAAATAAGGAGTTACTTTCTCATTATCATATTCATAATCGATATACTCCGGTGCATTTCCACCCTGAAACGGATGGATACTGAACGGGCTATACCCCCTGTGTTTCGAAACGACCACAGGCAGACCATTCAACCTATTTCCCGTAAAATCTTCACGCTTCGGATAAACACGAAGCATACTGTTGGGCAGATGTACTGTCGGATAGGTCGGTACCAGCAAATGACTGATATTTCCTATATATGGATTCACATAATCTACCGGCTCCTTTTCACTGCGGCAACCGGTCAATATTGAACCGGAAGCCACAGCCAGGAAAAGAGTAACATTAATAATCAATCTTTTAGACACACTCATTACAATTTACTTTTTCTGAAAACAATCATTCTGTTACCTTATCTGTCATCTCAAACTTCAGGACGCCTCCGTCCATCAGTTGAGCATACGTTATCTTATAATCCGTTATCTCCTTGTCATTGAACCAAACGGATTTCACATACTTGTTCTCCGCAGACAAATTCTCCGCAATCATGGTGAAAGTCTTGCCATTGGCCAACTTGATAGTCGCCTCCGGCAACTGCGGACTTCCGATCACATATTCTCCGCTCGCCGGATTGACCGGATAGAAGCCCAAAGCCGTAAACATATACCAGGCCGACATCTGTCCGCAGTCATCGTTACCACACAAACCATCGGGACGAGGCTGATAAAACTTATCGCAAATCTCACGCGCCAACTCCGCTGTCCGGTAGTTCTTTCCAATCATGCTATATAGATAAATCACATGGTGACTGGGTTCATTGCCATGTGCATACTGACCGATCAGTCCGGTGACATCCCATAATTCGCCTCCGCTCTGTTCTTCCGTAACCTCCAGTTCGAACAATGTATCCAACTGGGCAGCAAAAGCCTCTTTGCCTCCCATCAATTGAACCAATCCATCCACATCTTGCTGAACATGCCACGAATACTGCCAGGCATTTCCCTCCGTATAATCTCCTCCACGCGTGCCTCCGTGACAAAGGTAGAAAGGATTAAACGGTGTACGCCATTTCCCATTCGAGTCTTTACCCCGCATCAGCTTCGTTTCAGGATCAAACAGGTTTTTATAATATTCAGCACGTTTCATAAAGAATTCATAGTCCTCCTGTTTTCCCAGTTTCTTTGCCAGAAGAGCAGCACTGTAATCATCATATCCGAACTCCAGCGTCTTGGACACCGCTTCCCTGTCAATCAGGTCAACCGGCAGATAACCATACTGATCGTAAATATCCCATTCGGAATTATAATGATTCTCCGTGAGCGACTTCCTGATAGCCTGATAAGCTTTCTCCTGGTCAATGCCGGGCAGGTCTTTCAAACAGGCTTCCGCCACTACCGGAACACCGTGATTACCAATCATACAGAAATTCTCTTTGCCCCATATAGCCCATATCGGCAGATATCCCTGAACATCGGCATGAGCTATCATTGTATTCACCATGTCGGTAGCCTTATCCGGGCATAGAACCGTATACATGGGATGTGCAGCGCGATAAGTATCCCAAAGAGAGAACGTAGAATAGTACTTACCAGTGGCAGCCGTATAGATCGAATCATTAGGTCCCCGGTATCTGCCATCCACATCGGCTATATTATTAGGCTGAACAAACAAATGATACATGGAAGTATAAAAGTTCTTCTTCTGATCTTCCGTGCCCGTCACTTTCACCAAAGACAGATACTTCTGCCACTCTTCCTCCGCCGCCTTCCTCACTTTTGCAAAATTCCAGTGAGAAAGTTCAGCCTCCATATTTGCTTTTGCCCCCTCAACACTCACGGTAGAAAAAGCAATTTTGACATTCAATTGATTTCCTTTCCCTAAATCAAAATGAAGCACTTTTCTGGGAGCCTTATTCATTACGGTATCCCGCAAATTTTCAACCAGAATGAAAGGCTTGTCGAACTGAATCACATAAAACAAATTACGTTCTACCCAACCACGAACCAACGAATTTCCGGTAATCGTGCGGTTATCTTCAACAGTAACCTTTGAGTCGAGCATCCGCCCGTGATAGCTTTCCGCGTCGCCTACACACAGATTCTGAAAGTCGATAAAAACCTTTGGCTTTTCTTTCTCAAAAGAATAATGGTAGAGGGCCACATGAGGAGTAGTTGTTATTTCCACATCCACCGAATTTTGGTCCAATGTAACGGCATAATATCCGGGAGAAGCTTTCTCGGATTCTTTCTTATAAGTACTCCTGAAATCATTGCGGGGAGTCCCGGAGAAAGGCATAATCAATAAATCTCCCAAATCGGGTACACCCGTACCATTCAGCCTGTTCTGCGAAAACCCCCAAATCAGCGGATCTTCATATCTATACCCCGCACAGTAATCCCATCCGAAATTACCGGTTTGAGGACCGGGTTGCATAAATCCCAAGGGATAGGTAGCTCCCGGAAACGTGTGTCCCGTATACGTAGTACCCACAAACGGGTCTACGTACTGCAGCAGGCTTTCCGATTCATTTTCGGAAGATTGACAAGACAGGAACAGCAGTGATACAGATACGTACATCAATACTCTGCCCAGTTTAAATCCAGCGTGTTTCATTCTTAAATTCATATTTGTTTTAATGCATTATTTTATCATCTCCAACCGGAAAGAGTAGCTTAACGGTTGATTGACAGGTATCATATATTCATCCAATGGAAGTGGTCCGCAAGATGCGTTCCCCAATCCCTGCTGGATGCAATCCAGGTTCACATATACTTCCGGTTTACGGATCTGATCCAATTTGAATCCGTGTCCGGCTCCCCAGATATCCTTGTCGTGGAAGTGAAGCGCGCTGAAATTCAGATTATTTCTGGAAGTGATCTTTAATCCCTGTTGCGCCTTATTCGTAAACGACACCCACCGTACATCATCCCGGTTGCCCATGCTCTGCGAACGTACATAGTATTCTTCCATACCTTTCACGTCGCTGGCATACTGGCCGAAATAAGCCGAATGTTTACGATCCATGTAATTCTCGTGAGGCCCGCGTCCGTACCATTTCACCTGATCGAACTCCTGCGGAATCACCATCTGCAATCCCAAACGACGGACGATCTCCGCATTTTCGGGCTTCGTAAAGGTGGCATCCACATCCACCACTCCGTTACTGTATATCGTATAGCGAACGAGATAATCAATCGTCACCGGAGTGGGGCTTTGCACCACTGCCTTCCGGTCTGTCAATACGACTACCGATTTTCCGTCTGCCGATTTCTGATAGCTGAACAAAGGTGAACTACAAGAAGTCTCATAATAATTCTGATCGGTATAACGGTCGTTGTTGATACTGCGATACCAGTTCGGAACCAACGTGCTATTGCCGTAAACCAGTTCTTTCGAGCCATATTTCAAAGAGGTCATGAGTGCTGTATTCTTATCGAATGTGACACTGAAATCCGTTCCTGAAATCCGTAATTGGTTGTTTTCCTCTTTCACTGATAATTGTCCCAAAGAAGCTGTATCCAGATTCTTCATGCCCGGACGGCTGCTCAACGCAAACTGTTCCGATGCTACCTCATGCCTTGCCGGCAGAGCGATGGTCGCTTCTTTCAATTCTATACTCAAATTCAGGAAGTATTCGCTTCCGCTATCTCTTGAAGTACGGTAAGGAATGGAAACGGTCGTCTTTTCACCCGGAGCGAGGTCGATGGATTCAATGGTTCCGTTTTCAACGGCCCTACCATCTTTCAATATCTGCCAGTTCAGGCGGAATTTATTCAGGTCTGTGAAATAGTAACCATTACGTATTTCCACACTTCCGGATTCAACCGCCAACAGACGGAACTTGATATATTGATAAATCTTCTTCAGCTCGATCAATTTGGGAGTCACTCTTCTGTCCGGCGTAGTCAGACCGTTACAACAGAAATCAAAGTCGGTCGGCCTGTCGCCAAAGTCGCCTCCATAGTAATAGTGATGGTCGGGTTCGCCTATCTTATTCAGTCCCTGGTCTACCCAGTCCCACACGCAAGCACCAATCATACGCTGGGATTTATTTTCGATATAGTCCCAATACTCGGCAATATTGCCCGGAGCATTTCCCATAGAGTGTGCATACTCACAGAGGAAATAGGGTTTATCGGACTCTTGCTGGTCGAAGCGATTCATGTTCGCAATGCTCGGATACATGTGCGAGTCAATATCGGCAGCAGCATTCTGTCCCTCGTAGTGTACCGGACGTGTAGGTTCCAGTTTCTTGGCTACTTCATACATAGCCATAAAATTCTCTCCGGCTCCACCCTCGTTACCCAATGACCAAAAGATGATAGAAGGATGATTCTTATCCCGCTGAATCATTCGAACCAGACGGTCGATAAAGGCGGGTCTCCACGATTCGCGTTCGCTCAACGTATGATTACCGTGATTCTCCACGTCGGCCTCATCCATTACATACAATCCGTAGTAGTCACACAAAGCATACATCCGCGGGTCGTTCGGATAATGACTGGTGCGAAGCGTGTTCACATTAAACTGCTTCATCATCAGAATATCCTGAATCATTGATTCCGTAGACAGTACCTTACCCGTACGCGGCAACATTTCATGGCGGTTCACGCCTTTGAAGAATACCTGGCGGTTGTTGATGTATACCCGTTTGTTCTTTATCTCAATATGACGGAAGCCGAATTTGGATGACATGGCTTCGATCACTTCTCCACGCTCATTCTTCAGCACAACAAGCACATTGTAGAGATGAGGCGTTTCACTTGTCCACAGCAAAGGCTTCTCTACCTTTGTCTGCAACGTATATTTCTGTTCTTTTTTCCCTTTCAGTGACTGAACGGGTTCTGTCATTGTACCTATTGAATTTCCTGACGGATCTATCAGCGTCACCTCTATGGTATGACCTTTTGCCTGTTTACTATCATAGTTTGACACGATGGCGTCTACTTTGAATCCGGCTGTCCGGTAATCGTTGCTCTCGAAAAGAGATTGCAGATGGAAGTCGCGTACATGTACTTTAGGAGTGGCATACAGATACACATCCCTGTATATTCCGCTCAAGCGGAACATATCCTGGTCTTCCAGATAGCTACCGTCCGTCCAACGGTATACTTCCACTGCAATCGTATTGTTTCCCGGTTTCAGATACTTGGTGATATTAAATTCCGCATCATTGTTGGAACCTTGGCTATATCCCACCTTTTTACCGTTTATCCAGACGTAAAAGCCACTATATACTCCGTTGAAATGGAGGAATATCTCTTTGCCGTCCCAGTTGGCAGGCACTGTAAAGTCTCTGCGATAAGAACCCACCGGATTCGGTTCTTTTTCATTGGTATATCCTTTCTGCGGCACTATCATTGCAGGATAGTTCTTGAAAGGATAAGTGATATTGGTGTAAATCGGTGTTCCGTACCCCTGCATCTCCATATTGGCAGGAACGGGAATTTCTTTCCATGAAGACACATCATAATCCGTCTTATAGAAATTGATCGGACGTTCCGACGGCTGTTTCACCCAATGAAACTTCCAGGTTCCGTTCAGGGAATAATAAAGATCCGATGCAGGAGTCGCCCAGGGTTGATTGAAAGATTCTGATTTCTTCAAGCTTTCTACCGAAGAGAACGGTACAAACGTATTGTGTCCCTCCTCCTTGTTAACGGCAAAAATCTGTTCGTTCTCCCACTCCGCTTTTCCATGTACATTTTCGGGGGGAAGTTTCTCTGATGTCGGTTTCAGTCTCCACACGCCATCTGTTTCCGAAGCCGGCAATGTATAGACCTTGGACCCGGCCTTATCCGCGGGTTTGAATGACAGAAGCAGCTGTGCGTTATTATGCTTTATCTCATACCTATCTTTACCTTTCGGGGTTAATACCCATTGCTGATTACCATTGGCTCTGCTCACATCCCATACACCAATCGGTTCTTCTATGGCTCTACTGGTTCCGATATCGAAACTCTTGTTCACAAAAGGATTATATATCACATACAAATCCTTGTAGCGCATCAATCGCCAATATTGTCCTTTACTTTCCTTGGCGTCGGCTGCCAGATATACATTGGATGAATTATCCGTATTCAGACGATTATCCAGCACCAGTCCCGACGGGCTGACAATCTTATATAATACATTATCCTTGATCTCCTGCGCCGAAAGCGTCGTCCCCAGCAAAGAGAAAAGAAAGAGTGCGAAAATGAATTTATTTTTCCTGTTGTTCATGGTATATATCTGAGTTCTAGTTTTACAGTAGCTCTGATAATCAAATCTGCCATCCCGGATATTCCACCGGGATGGCAGACAACCTGTTTAGTTTTTAGGGTTCTATTTCAAAAATATAAGGGTTAGTAGTGTATGTCATTGTGATGGCATCCGTGTTTTCCATGGTCTGCTTCGCATCCGCACTTTCTCTCGGACTGTAGACATTCACTTTCTTCACTTTCTGACCGAATTGAACAGTAGCATTCACTTTACCACCCGAATACTTCTCACCCCAGACAATCAGGTAATATTTACCGTTCGTTTTCTGCAACAATAGGTCGTGCACTACCGACGGCTGGTTAGGAATGACATACGTCAATGTTCCCGGATTCAAAGAAGCATTCGCGTCATCCGCCAGAATCGTAGTCATGTTACGGATACAATCGGCAGCCGGACGTTTCGTATTGTCACCTCTGAACATACCGTAGGTGATGTTGATAGGATCTTCGTCCACACGGTCGCGAAGAATATAAATAGCCGTGTTGGACCATCCTCTCTTAAACTGGCTCAAATAGATATTCATCAGGAAAGAAGCATGTATCTCTTCCGAGAAGTTTCCGAAAACTTTCAATCCGGTTTCCGTTACGACGCGTGGCAGATTGGCAAGTTCTTCATTGGTATATCCCTTGAAGTTCTTATTCCAGGTCACACCGAAGTTTACATACGGTCCGTCACCGGGATTATTGGAAGTAGGATCCGAGTGTTTCCAAGTCTGGTTGTCATTCGGCTTTGCCCATTCACCCTCATTCTGAAATGCGTAGTTGTGACAATTCATGTGAGTCGCATAACGGGTTCCGTCAGGCATCTTGGTATTCGCTCCATCCGGTATAGTCAGATATTGCAATCCTACATTATCATTCATGGCACCGATTGTAGAAACTGACCATACAGGTATGTTATTCAGATACGGATATTTACTGCTTCTGGAGAGTTCAAAAAGGTCACGTTGCTGATAAGCTACTCCCAGCCATGTATCACCACCGCCACCGGGCGTTCCGTCATAACCATTACCGCCATTGCCTCCTAAAGGGAAGTTGTTAGGTTCGTTGGCACCCTCAAGGGCAATCAACATCCCATGTTGCGCCAGTTCATTGGCACAATCCAGCATAAATTCCAATTCTGCTTTGCCACCTCCGGCACCACTACCGATACCAAAGGAGAACTTGGCCCCCGTCAGTTCATGGAAGCGATACATACTATCCATCAATTTCTTGCGCGATGCTGCCAGTTCTACCGGATCACTTCGATAAGAGCCTTCCGTTCCGGCACGCATCCAGCGCACTCCCACATAATTAAAGCGTGCAGCAGATCCCATATTATCACTGGCACTCGGCTCAACGGTCTCACCTCTACCATCAATTCCGGCACATACTCCCATCGAATTCAGAAACTCATTGGCAGTCTTTGCCTGTACCGGTTCCGGCTGTTTCTTGATATCGTTATAAGTCGGAAAATCGGAACTGCATGACATCACTGCAAACGCGCAGCACATAAATAAATTCAAGTTCTTCATAATTCTTTTTCTTTTAAGCATTTTCAATCCTTTCTATTATTGTTATTCGACTTCTCCATACACTTCTATTTCTGCCAGGAATGCCCATGCATTTGGTCCCTGCGTGGCTTCATATTTGAAATATTTTGCTGTTGGATAATTATTCATCGGGAAAGTCTGTCCATCATTCGTATCGGGATTGAAGTCGAATTCTCCCTGATCGTTCCAATTCACACCGTCCAGACTGGTCCAGAATCTGTTCTTAGTCTGTCCGCGGTTATCACCCTGTCGCCTGTAACAAACGAAACTACTAATGACATGTGTCTCGCCCATATCTACCACAAACCAGTGCGGCCACGCTGGAATAGGGTCACTATACTGCGAATGCCAGTAAGTTGAAAGGTTACCATCAATAGCTCCTTCCGGACGTCCATCACCAGGTGACTCGGGTGAATAGCTTGAATACTCCTTTATCGTCCAACCTACATTCGATAACTTACCAATATTCAATACCGGAATTGTTTTTGTTACCGTCACCTCTTCACCGGTAATTCCGACAGCCTTATAGGCAACCTGATAAGAGCCCTTATCAGCATATGTATAGGCAGGATTAGCCAGATTGGAAGTCGCATCCCCCTCTCCGAACGTCCAGGAGGAAGAATAGGCGTATTTAGCCGTACTCTTGAAAATAATCCGTTTCCAGTTACTCTGGTCTACTGAGAAAGTAAAATCAACGGAGGGACGCATGATTTTAGTATCAATCACTACGATGACCACATTATGCCCCAACTTCCGGTCAGTACACTGCGCTTCTACAGCTACCGCAAACTGTTTGCCTGTTTTTACATAATTATCATCCAGATACTTCAAATCTATAAGCAGGTTGAACGGTACATATGTGCTTCCGTCTGCCAACTCTGCCGATTTCTCCAACCGGTATCTGTCTGCCGGTAGTATCTCGGCTTCCAGTTTGCCTGCGTTTATCAATTTCTGTATCGTATCATTGTTTACACGAAGATTTATGTTCAACGTTCCTCCGGCTTCTATACCCGAACGATAAACGGCCAACGGAACGATAAAATCATATGTCTTCATGTCTACTTTAAAGCGGTAGGGATTGCCCGGCACTTCTTCCGAAAGGGAAGCAGACGGCACATCATCAATCAAATATATCCCATCATCACCGACATTGGCAGCCGGCATATAAATCTGCTGTGCGGGATACTCCACATCCACATATTCTTCATGGGTGCATGAGCTCCATCCTGCCAGGCAAGCCAGGATTGCTATCCAAAGTTTGATATTCTTATTTTTCATACTTCTGTTCTATTTTAATAGTTACATTACCAAAGCGGATTCTGTGGCCATCCTGTTATGTTCAGCTCATTCTGCGGAATCGGATAGAAGTACATCGAACGCTTGAAGCTCCGGCTTTCCACTTCCACACTCTGATACTCGAAACTGTTATATGAAAGTCGAGTGACTTTCACTCCTTTCAACGGTGCATTCAAGTCATCCGGGGCGGTCATCCAACGGCGCACATCCCAAAAACGATGATCTTCGAATGCCAGTTCCACCCGACGTTCATGACGAATCTTCTCACGCATTTCTTCCTTTGAATCGGCCACCACGTCGGGCATGCCTACCCGTCCACGCACCTCATTGACTGCTTCACGGGCACTCTTGCCATAAATTCCTTTTGCATCGGGACCATAAGCTTCGTTCATCGCTTCGGCATAATTGAGATAGATTTCACCCAGACGGATGATAATCCAGGAATGGATAGCCGATTGTCCCTGCAAGAGTTTCAATTCCGGGTCAACGTACTTCAGCAAGTAATAGCCGGTTCGGGAAGCATTATTCTTGTCCGGTCCATCGGCTCCGCCCTCCCAGCACTCTACCGGTCGTCCCTGGAAAGTACTGTTGTTCGGCATAATGGTTGCGGCAAAACGAGGATCCCTGTTTTCATAAGGTCTGGCAGCCATCGACGGGTCTTTCCAGGTGAATGTTCTTCCACCGGTGGTTTCATAAGCATCCACCAGGTTTCCGGAAGGAGCCGTACCGCCGGTTGCCTGATCGGCACCAATCGGGTAGTTGCTCTTCTCGAATGAATTGTCGTATCCGTTGCGGCGGACAAGGACAATTTCATTATCACTGAACGAACGGAACAGGCTCTGATAATTCCCGGACAACTTATAACCGGCTTCCGCCACGTCTGCACCCCAAAGAACCTCTCCGGCCGCTTTCGCCGCATTCTCCCACCGGGTCTGCCTGTCCGTTCCACTTAAAGAAATCAAATCCTTACGCTCATATCCCTGTGCCCATACCGGATTGTTGAACAGTTCGCTTGCCGCATACAGCAACACTCTGCTCTTCAGAGCCAAAGCTGCTCCCCGGGTGACACGTCCCATATCGCTCGCCTGATAGACGGCCGGCAAATGTGGTGCTACCTGTCCGCACTCATCGACTATAAAATCAATACATTCCTGCAATGTATTCCGCGGAATGTTCCGGTAGTCGGTGTCCATATCCATCAATTCGTTTGCCAGGGGTACTCCACCATATCTCTTCACCAATTCGGAATAGAAATAAGCTCTCAAGAAACGGGCTTCGTATTTCCACCGTTCGATATTCGCCATTCTCATTTCATAATCAGCCTGATTTTGCGGATCCAGTTTGTATCTTTCCATGTTAATCTGGTCGGCAGTCTCCAGGAAAAGAGTCGCCTGACGGATTCCCTGATAATAATAAGTCCAGACGTTATCCGGGTTATTCAGCGGATTCCACGAACCGTTGTTGAACATATGGACGGATGAAGAAGCTACCGAATACTCGGCTTCATCGGAAGCGGCAGCCATCATCGCTCCTCCCACCGGCGAAAACCCGTTGGGAAGATATGTATACAGCCCGTTCACACGCTTTTGAGCGACGTCATAGCTTTCCAACGCCTGCTTTTCCGTCATGGTCAATATCATCTCCCTATCGAGAATAGGATTGCATGAGCTTAACAGAAGAACGGCTATCGAGCTGGATAATAGTATATTTATCTTTTTCATATCGTTACAATTTTAAGTTACAGGGCTTTTACAGTTGTACATTCACACCGATACTCATGGTCCGGATGGCAGGATAGCCGCTCATCGTTTCCGGATCGGTAAACCCATCCATGTGGTCGAAAGAGAACAGATTAGTTCCGTTAAGGAAGAATCTCACTTTATCCAAGCTTAGCTTTTTCACAAGCTGAACGGGAAGCGTGTATCCCACTTCGAGACTACGGAGTTTGAGGAATGCACCGTTTTCCTGCCAGAACGATGATGTCTGATAGTTGTTCTGGTTTTCGCCTGTAGACAGTCTGGGATAAGTGGCAGTAGCCGCTGTGGCAGGTGTCCATCTTTCGAGTGCCCATTCCGATGCGTTGCCGTTGTTGCGGAAAGCTTCGTAATAGCGTCCGCTTCTGTATATGGTGCGGTTGCCTACGCCCTGGAAGTTTGCGTCGAGGTCAAAACCCTTGTAGGCAAAACCCAGATTGAAGCTATAAGTAAACTCCGGCAGGTTGGTGTATCCAATGGCGCAAATGTCATTTTCATTGATTACCCCGTCATTGTTCATATCCTTGTATTTAATATCACCCGGCTGCACTTTCATGAAAGTATGCTGGGGAGAGTCGTCAATGTCTTTCTGATCCTTGAAAAAGCCGATGGCCTGCAATCCAAAAGGCTGGTCTACCCGGTGACCGGTGCGATACATATAAGAGTACTGCTGCAACATCTCCGCATTGTATTTCACTTCATTGTGAGCATACCATACGCCACCCTGTACATAGTAGTTGAAGTCATTAATCCGGTCTGCATAACGCGCTGTCAGTTCGAAACCTTTATTGTTCACCTTACCGACATTCATTTCCGGTTTCTTGAATCCTACGAAATCGGGAATCGTGCGGTAGGGAGTTGCCAGTATATCTCTGCGATCACGGTTGAAGAAATCGAAGCTGATGTCTAATTTTCTAAACAGCGTTGCATCAAAGCCCACATTCAGTTGTCTTTCTTTCTCCCAAGTCACACTTGGGTTAGCGAGCGTTCCCTCGAAGTAGGTCTCTACATTGGAATTTGCATCTCCGAAGGGATAATAACCTCCCCAGTCATAGTACTGGTCGAACATGTAACGGGTACCACCGATATCGAAATTACCGGTGAGTCCATACGATGCACGAAGTTTCAAGAACGTAAGTACCTTATTGTCTTTCAGGAAACCCTCATTCGTTGCGATCCAACCGATAGAACCAGCAGGAAAGAATCCGAAACGGCGTCCCGACGGATAGTTTTCGGAACCGTTGTAACCGAATGTGAACTCACCAATATATCTTTGGTCATAAGCGTACGTGAAACGTCCGCCCATGCCAACATTGAAATAAGGAAGATTGTGTCCCGATATGGTCAATTCATCACGGTTAGCCATTAACATACCACTAACTGTATGGATGCCGAAAGTACGATCGTAATTCAACAATGCCTGCATGGATAAATTACGTTGCTGATACGATTTGCCTTCATCTATATTCAATTTTCCACTGTCTTCGCCAATGGGAGTCAATTCTATCTCATCCGCAACTTTCTGTACGCTGAACCGTTGGTAATCATGGCTTCCGATGGTATATGTCTGAAAGTAGGAATTGAAACCGATAGCACCTGATATGCTCAATCCGGGAGTGATAAATCCCAAATCTTCTTTCAAGCGGAGAGAAGTCAGCGCCAAGCGCCCGTTGGTTTTATAATATCCCTTTTCAGCTATTTCGCCCAATGGATTGGCATAGGTATTGTTTCCTCCATACTGACGGCTTCCTACAAAAATAGGAAACGAATTGGACGGAACAGAGGAGAGTAAATCAAACACTGCACCCGTACTTTCTGAATTTCCCGGAAGAGACTTGTCTTCAATCGTACCGCCGACGGTAATCGTAGCAGACAAACGTTTCGTCAGGTTCAAATCTACATTAGTACGAAAGTTATAGCGTACAAAGTTGGAATTGTCCGTATAGTCGGAATGTCCCTTTGTCTTAATATACAATCCCTCGCTCTTCACTGCATTGAACAGTACGAAATAACGGATTACATCGTTTCCTCCACTGGCGTTGAAATTATAGTTCATCACCGGAGCATTGTCCCTCAATATGGTGTCATACCAGTCCACATTAGGATAAAGTAGCGGATCACTTCCGGTGCGATAAGCCTCCAATGCCTCACTGGAGTACAAAGGAGAACCACCGTCGTTCACCAGGGCTTCATTATACAGATTCGCATAATTGTAAGCATCTACAAACTTGGGCAAGCGGGTAGCCTGCTGAAAGCCCACCTTGGCACTGAAATTGATTTTCAATCCGCCCGTCTGTCCTTTCTTCGTTGTAATAACCAACACACCATTCGCCCCTCTATTGCCGTATAATGCGGTGGCAGCAGCATCTTTCAAAAGAGTAATTGATTCGATTTCTTCCGGCACCAATTGCTGAAAATAACCGTCGGGAGCCTGTAAACCATCAATCACCATAAACATACCCTTACCAGCGGCAAACGTACTAACGCCGCGAGAGAGCATAGTGGGATTATCGGCACCCGCTTCGCCACTTCCCTGAAGAGTGACCAACCCCGGCAAACGCCCGTGCAATGTATTGGCTACATTCGTAGTAAAAGAATTCTCTAAAGCCGATCCTTTTACAGACGATACCGCGCTGGTAGTCATCCATCCGGGTTGTGTGCCGTAAGCCACATAGCTTATCGTATCTGACGATATGGTTTGCGCTGTCACGGAACCACCCAGGCAGAAACCCAGCATAGCCGTCAACATCCATCCTTTTTTTCTATATATCATCTTATTTTTCATACTATATTACTTTTAAGGTAATTAATAACCCGGGTTCTGAATCAGATAACCTTTGTTGATTTCCGATGTAGGGAATGGGTTGAGATACATCCTCTTCTGGAAACTGCGTTTCTCAAATACATAAGGCTCATATCTGAACTCGTCGTTATTTCCGTCTATCTTGTAGACTTTAATTCCCCACATGTCACCTTGCATCACTCCCTCCGTCTCTGCTTCTTTCCAACGCATGATGTCCCAAAGACGGTGATTGTCGAAAGCCAATTCGATATCTCTCTCACGATGGATACGTTTCTTGAAACCTTCGTAATCCAATCCTGACGGGTATGGTGGTTGTCCGGAGCGGTCGCGTATCGTTTTCACAGCAGCATAAGCTTCTGGTGTCGGTCCGTTGTAATATTCATTCAACGCTTCCGCATAACTCAAATAAAACTCATTCAACTGGAACAGGGTTGAATTTGGAGCGAGCTTGCTCTGTGTATTGTTAATCTTAGCAGGAAAATGTTTGTGTAGCCAGAAACCACCATGACAAGTGTTGGCATCTCTACCACCCTCCCATATCTGCATTTCACCTTTTTCTTCATTCCAAATAGACTTGTTGTAGGCAATCGTCTGCGAGAAACGATAATCCAGTTCACCCATCTTTGCCTGCAGATCGGAACCTCCGTCAGGATCCCAATATTGGTCCTCCCCAGTACGTTTCTCATATTTCTTCACAAAGTTCAGTGTTGGCGTAATGCCACTCTGCCCACGGTTGCCCGGATAAATATTGGGAGGAGAAATAGCCGACCAAGGCCAGTCCCATGTACCAATTTCACCATGTGCCTTTTCAGCAAAGATGATCTCCGGATTGTCATAAACTTCCCATGCGTAGCGATAATTATTGCTCTCTCCCTGATCCGTAATCAGTTGATGGCCATTGGCGGCCGCCCAGTCGAGTACAGCTTTGGAAGCATCCGCCGCCTGTTTCCATAATTCAGGATTGTAACCGCCCAGACAGATCAGATTATTATTCGCCCCAAGGCTCAAATGAGGAGTATCCGTATTGAATAGCGGACTGGCAGCATACAATAATGTTTTTGCTTTGATGGCGAGTGCCACACCTTTACCAACACGTCCTTTCAGCGCACCGGTCTGATCTTCCGGAAGCTCGGGAGCATCGATAGCATCCTGACAATCTTTCAATATAAAGCTCACCACTTCCTGCAAAGAGGCGCGTGGAATTTTCAGATCTTCACCCAAATCAATCCGTCGGTCGATGATGGGTACACCACCATAACGTTTCATCATCTCCAGATAATTCAGCGCACGGAGCGTTTTCATCTCTGCGATAATCTGGTTGGCATAAGCACTGGAAATATCAGGTACATCATGAATACGTTCTATCATGATAGCAATCTGCCGGAGTGCAATCCAACGAAATTTATAGCGATGGTCCTGTATTTCATCAGCAGTCAATGACCCGGAATTCCAATGCTGGGTAGAATACCATGCCGCACAAGTTTCGGATTCATCGGTAGCTCCGGAACTCAATGTTCCGTCGTAATTGCTCGGATCTTCCCATCCCTCCGTAAAATAAGGCAGGTTAGAATGTACGGCATACCGGTATACGGTGGCCAGGAAACGTTCTGCATGGGCAGTCGATGAGAATACGGTATCTTCGGTCACATCGATACCGGGAGCTTTATCCAGATAGCTTCCCATCATATCCTCACAAGAAGAGGAACCTATTGCCAACGCAATACAAGATATTATTATAGCAACTAGCTTTTTCATTCCATTCATCTTTAAAAGTTTATACTTACACCCAAGTTATAGGTTCTCGTCACAGGATAAGGCTCGTTATTAGTATCCATCATAGGAGACTCGGGGTCTTCACCCGGCAACAGGTCTGCCCAGGTTAGCAGGTTGCTCCCGTTGGCATAAAGACGAAGCGAGCTGATACCGATACGCTTGAAGAAAGGACTGCGCCATGTATAGCCTAGTTCCACATTCTTCAGTCGCAAGTAGGAAGCATCCTCGAGCCAGTAGGTAGAAGTCATGTAATTGTGACTGTTGTCGGATACGGAGAAACGCGGATACTTGATTTCCTGTCCGCTTGCGTAGCGTTCGTAGGTCCAGCTCTTCAGCAGGTCTTTCACGGCACCTCTGTTGTTATTGAATCCCTGACGGGAAACGTTGGAAGCGATTGTAGAAACATTAGAAGCTCCCTGAAACAAAACAGAGAAGTCGAAATTCTTAAACTCGCCGCCGAATGAGAATCCGAAGATTTTCTCGGGGAAGTTGGAATAACCGATAGGTACCTGGTCGTTGTCATTAATCACACCGTCGCCATTGATGTCCTTGTACTTGATATCACCCGGCTGAATCTTGTTATTGCTCCACATATAAGTGGGACGGTTCGGGTCGTTCACTTCTTCCCAGGTATTATAGAGTCCATCAGCTACATAACCGAAGATTTGTCCGTAACGGAGGCCGGTTGCACTGCGATAGGAATATTCCCAGGGAGCCTCATCTTTATACAATATCTTATTGCGGGCGAAACTATAATTGCCTTTCACAAAATAGCTAAAATCACCAACCTTGTCATAATAAGACAGTTCGAATTCATAACCGGAGTTTTTCATGCGCCCCAGATTATAAGCAGGAAAGTCAGCTCCCGTGATATTAGGCACGGTTCCACGGTTGCAAAGAATATCATTACGTCTTTCTTCGAAGTAATCGAATACCAATCCGATTCTGCTTCCCCAGAACTTCATATCGGCGCCGATGTTCCATTTCTTGGCTTTTTCCCATGTCAGGTCCGGATTCCCGAGTTTACCCTCGTAGACACCTTTATATCCCTGATAGGAAGAGCCTACCTCACCGAAGTAGTAAATGTCACTGGAACCAAATAGATTGTTGTCGGCTGTATAGGTGTAAGACGTAGGACGATAGAGGAAGCGGGAGCCTCCGACTTTATCATTTCCAACTACACCATATGAACCGCGAATCTTGGCAAAAGTGACCGCCTCGCCTTTCGGGAAGAACGATTCTTCGGAAACTACCCATCCCAAAGAGAATGCCGGGAATGTACCAAAACGTTTTCCCTCGGCGAAATTCTCCGTTCCGTTATAACCGATGTTGAACTCAAACAGGTAACGGTCTTTGAATCCGTAAGTGACACGACCTACCAATCCCTGATAACCTTGCGGTATAGAAAATTCAAGATTCGGATCGTAGTATTTACTCTGATTGTAAAGTAGCAGCCCTGTAACGTTGTGACTGCCAAATCGACGGGCATACTCGATACCTCCCTCAAAGTAGACACGGCGGTTCTTCTGGTATCGTTCACCGAAGCGTGTTACTTCCGAGCCGTCATCGCCTGGGATGAGCACGACTCCACCATTGCCATCCGCTTTGCCTTCATACGTCGTACCATTACGTTGGTACTCGCGGATATGGTTGTTATAATTCTTGTAAGAGATAGCGGCACGCACTGCCAGACCTTTGGTCAGGTAATCCATCTTATAGTTCACACGGATCGATCCGTTCAAGAAATTGGCATAGTCTTTATGGTTTCCCTTAATGAAAGCTACCATAGGGGTAGACGCGGGAATTTGTGCCGTAGTGGGAACCATTACTATCTTGTTGTCCACCACTCCCGGAGAAATAGTAGACGGAACGGTTACCAGCATATTCATGAAACTGGAAGTCGACCAGTTAGGACCACGCGTATCATCCATCTGTGTGGAGAGGTCGAAACTGACTTTCAGGTTCTTGTTGATATTGAAGTCGAAGTTGGAACGCAGATTGTAGCGTCTATACTTCAACTGATAGTCATAACCGGGGTCATAAACATCAGTATTGAACAAACCATCCTGCGTGAAGTAACCTGCGGAGAAGAAGTATTTCACCCGTTCGGTACCACCACTGATATTGATATTGGTTTGTGTCTGATAGGAAGCATCGCTTACCAGCAGGTCTGTCCAGTTCACGTCCGGATAGAGGATCGGATCAGACTGGGTACGGTATTTTTCAATCACCTCATCCGAGAAACGGCGGGTAAGATTTCCTGTCACGTAAGCGTCATAAGCCTGTCCCAGATTGTAAGAGTTGGCATATTCATAAGAATTCATGCTCTTTCTCAAATCAATGAAAGAAGTACGGGCCACACTAGTAGAAACGTTGATGCGGGGAGCACCTTGCTGTCCGCGTTTCGTCGTCACCAGAATTACACCGTTCGCACCACGTACACCATACACGGCTGTGGCGGAAGCATCTTTCAAAATGGTTACATTCTCGATTTCATTCGGGTCGATATTGTTGTAGTTATCGCTCTCGATTCCGTCCACCATCACCAATGGGTCCTGTTCGTTGCCAGTATCGGCAAAGGTTCCCACACCACGGATACGGATAGTCGACTGGTCTTTCCCCGGCTCACCACTCCGCTGCACGGCAAACAAACCCGGCATACGACCTGCCAGCGCATTACTGATATTGGCCTGTGGCGACTGTAACAGGTCTTTGGTAGTTACCGAAGCCAACGAACCGGTGACGGTTTCTTTCTTCTGCACGCCGTAAGCCACGACAACGACTTCCTCGAGCTGCTGCGTATCTTCGCGCATGGTTACATCTACCTTACGTTTGCCAGCAACGTTCACTTTCACGGTCGTGAATCCGATATACGTAAACTGAAGTTCTGCATTGGCGGGTACATTCAATGTATATTTCCCGTCAGCATCAGTGATGGTTCCGGTCGTTGTGTTCAATACAGACACGGTGACTCCTATCAAAGGGATTCCATTCAAGTCCTTCACTACCCCGGAAACAGTGATGTTACTTTGCTGATTGGGGGCGGGATTCGCGTACCCGTCAGAGTGAGGTAACGCATACGCCCCCTCTATAGAGCAAACTCCCGTAAGCAAGAGACAGATGCTTAAATAAATTCTGCATCCAATACTTCTTTTAGTTTTGATTTTCTGTTTAAACATAATATTTTGTTTTAGATTAAAGGGATAAAAATCTTATCCTGCCGAACGGTTTCTGATTCGGCTCATACAAAGGTTTCGTTTTTCATGTTTTCATAAATTCTTAGTTTATATAGGTTCGTAACTCGTTGCTTTTCCGACGACAAATATACCTTAGCATCATTAATTAAGGCTTAACTAACCCTTAACTGCCACAAAAAACAGAAAAAAAATCTAATTAAAATTCCTCTGACCTTACTTTTTGCCACTCGCTCATTCTTTTCGCTCGCAATATTTTGCTGGTTTTAAGTTTTTATCTAATTTTGTTGCTAAGCTATGCTATAAAAAATAGGGAATAGCAGCCTCCTTTGTTTTTTACCCGATCGAATTATCTTAATCATGAGAAAAATTATACCGAATAATAAAAAGAAGATATTACTGCTATTAGTCCTGCTATTATCTTGTATCAGTTATGCTGGCAACCCTGATAAGAAAAAGATCTCCTACGGACTGACATTTCAATCTCACACAGTCAATCAGGACCAAAGAACCTCCCTGGATCTTAATCCGGACGGTGAACTTGATATGGCTACCGGATATTCACTCCAATTCAAATTAAGACTGGAACAGGCTGTCCTGACATACGGTTATATCTTCCGTTTTGTTGTGAACGACACATTAAGCCTGGATTTCATTTCCAATCTGAACCTTGGCAAGATGAATTTCGTGATGTCTGACTCGCAAGGGATATTGAGTAATATGCAATTCTCGGAACTCAACGACAAGGAACTGAACCAATGGCTCGACATTAAAGTGGCTTTCAATCGGCAGAATATAAGGTGCCAGATCAATAATGTAGTCAAGGAAATCCCTTTTACTTTCAACAGCTACAAGCACACCCAGATTCTCTTCGGTACCAATACTCACCAGACGTTCTATACTACGGACGTACCTCCCATTTCAGTCCGGGACATCGTTATCACCAACGACAAAGGACAGGTAATCAGAGAATGGCCGATGCTGCGCCATACAGATAAAGGGGTGTATGATGAAAAAGGAAACAACTATGCAACTGTGAAGAACGGCATCTGGAAAGTGAACAAACACGTCACTTGGGAAAAGGAAGCAAGTATTCCACTGACAGAGGTTAATGCCCAGATAGCATACGACACCATCCAGCCACGAATATTCGTAGCCAGCAGTGATTTTGTCATTACCTATGATATAACAAATAAAACGGTATCGAAAGTAATGAACAAGAAAGGAAATCCATTTCGTAACGGAGGCAGCCAAACGATTTATGACGCTAAAAACAACCGGCTGATCTCTTATAGCGTTCAATACCCTGACCTTGTCACCTATAATTTCGAAACGAACGAATGGTCTGCGGAAGAAAGACGGGAAGATCTGGCCCCCGTACAGCAGCATAACCGGATTCTCATCGATGACGAACTGATTCTGTTCGGAGGATATGGCGCACATACCTATAAAGCAACGATCAACAAGCATAAGCTGGACGATGGAGAATGGACCACCAAAGATCTCTCTTCATACGTCATCCCACGTTATTTAAGCACCATGGGTTACTTAGGTAACGACACGCTTCTGATTATCGGCGGATATGGCAGTCATTCGGGACGTCAGGAGGAGTTTCCGACCAATCTTTATGATATTCTCGAAATCAACTATAAAGACATGACGAGCAAGATGATCGGGCAGTTCTCTGTCGGCCCCACTCCTCTTGTGTTCAGCAACTCCATGGTGATCCGAAAAGAGGAACATAAGGCATACACGATAGCATACAATAACAGCAAGTTTCATTCCACAGCCATCCTAAGCGTTATCGACTGGAAAAATGGCACGTTTGAAACATTGGGAGACTCTATCCCTTACAATTTCCTTGATACGGAATCTTTCTGCGATTTGATTTATGTGGAACAGACATCGACACTTTATGGCGTTTTTCTGGAGAAGAAAGAACCGGAAGAGGGTTATAGTGTCGAAATCTATTCGCTCGCATTTCCTCCGCTCAAGGCTTCGGACATTGAGCAGATACCTGCCGGAGGAGATAGCGAATCGATAAAATACATCTTATTATCAGTCGTAGTTCTCCTTATTATAACAAGTGTTGCTATCAGCTATCAAAAGCTGATGAAGAAAAAAGCAGCCCCCATGATGACAGGCACTGCTGAAGAAGAGGTGAACAGTTCCGCAGAGGCAGAGGGACAGCCTGCCACGACCAAACCACAGGATAAAAAGCCACGTATATCCACCATCCATCTTCTCGGAGACTTTCAGGTGTTCGATAAGGAGGGAAATGATATCACGCAGGAATTTACGCCCATCATCAAGCAGGTGTTTCTATATATCCTGCTGAACAGTATCGCGAAAGGCAGAAAAGTGACTTCGCAGGAACTGGACGAAACTTTCTGGCTGGGAATGAACAAAGCGGATGCTTCCAACACCCGGAATGTGAATATCAGGAAACTACGGCTTATTCTTGAAAGAACAGGGGACATAACCATTAATTATAAAGGCGGCTACTGGTCTATCAGCATAGGTGACGACATTGCCTGTGACTATCATGAGATCAGCAAAATCCTGCAGGAAGTACCGGACAAAGCAACGGTGGACATCACCACCCTACAGCGCATCCTGAAACTCGCCGGGGGAGGCACGCTCATCCCTACTATCAGTGCAGAATGGCTCGACGCCTTCAAAGACGAATATACCAAGCAGGTCACTACTTTCATGCTTAAAATGTTGGAGACCTCTGATGTGAAAGGGAACAACAAACTCATATTGCAGATAGCAGATGTCCTGCTGCTCAATGATACGCTTGATGAAGAAGCGATGCGCATCAAGTGCCAGATATTGTTCCGGACAGGACAAAAGGGAGCATCCAAAAGGTGTTATGACACTTTCGTCGCAGAGCACACACGCCTGTTGAATGAGAAACCTGCCATCAGTTACGAAGATATCCTGTCAGATCTCCAGTAATTACAGACCGGTCGAAGCTCTTACCAATAAAAGTATTATCTTTGTTGCATGAAAAAATTAGTCATTGTAGGATGTGGACGACTTGCAGAAATCGTTGCGGATGCAGTTGTCAAAGGCTTATTACCAGATTATGATCTGGTAGGTGTCTATTCGCGTACGGCGTCAAAAGCAGCGCACATCGTAAATAAAATGCAGCAACATGGCAAGCCTTGCATTGCTTGCGCCACATTGGAAGAGTTATTGGCATTAAAACCAGATTATCTGGTGGAATCGGCCTCTCCTGCCGCTATGCGGGAATTGGCTTTGCCGGCATTGAAAAACGGAACGTCTGTCATTACCTTGTCTATCGGTGCTTTGGCAGACGAGACATTCTATCGGGAAGTGGCAGAAACCGCCAGAGCAAATGGTACACGGGTCTATATCGCATCCGGAGCTACCGGTGGATTCGATGTTTTAAGAACTGCCTCTCTGATGGGAAATACGACGGCCCGCTTCTTCAATGAAAAAGGTCCTAATGGACTCAAAGGAACTCCCGTTTATGATGATTCTTTGCAAACGGAGCAACGTACTGTTTTCTCCGGTAGTGCTGCGGAAGCTATTCGCCTCTTTCCAACCAAAGTGAATGTTACAGTAGCCGCTTCACGAGCTTCTGTCGGTCCGGAGAACATGCAGGTGTCCATACAGTCTACTCCCGGATTTGTGGGAGATACGCAAAGAGTAGAAATCAAAAACGATCAGGTGCATGCCGTAGTAGACATTTATAGTGCCACATCGGATATTGCAGGGTGGTCAGTAGTGAGCACCCTGATTAATATCGCTTCACCCATTGTATTCTGACAGATTGGCCAGTACTTTTGCGCTCAGGCGGTCAAACGCCTGACGCGTGCGGCCAGTAGACACCTGCATACAACGTACATGCGGATGATTGAGAAGTTGCTCACCCCCCAATGCGCCTATCGTGTCACAAAAGCAAAGGTTGTCACCTTCCAGCCATTCAGTAAAAGCAGCCTCATCCCATGCTGGCGACAAACCGGTATTGAATAAGATCTTCCGGTTACCCATCTGCTTAAATTCTTCTTCGTGCAACAGAATCGTATTTTTATTAAGGCAACAACAAATGACTTCACTCTCTGCCAGGAGTTCCCTCAATGGCAAAAAGCGATATCCTTTGGCAGTAGCCACTTCTTTCTCACTGCGGGCATAATATGAAATATCAGCACCAAAGAACTTCAAAGCGTCCGCTATCATGCCGCCCGACTTACCCAGTCCGACTATTCCGACTTTCAATCCGGTGATCTCACGAGGCAATTCTTCCCACGGTTCCTGTCCAAAGCCGTGTAAACAGCGCACCAACTCACTGACTACATATTCCACTACTCCCTCGTCACCATAATCCCGAATACCTGTCACCGTGATACCCCGTTCATTAGCATAGCGAATATCGACATTGGCACTTTCGGGAGAATAGAGTGAACAACACATTCCAATGTATTTCACATTCGGACAACACTCGAGTACATACCGGTTGATACGGGAGGTATAACTCAAAAGCACCGCATCAGCATCTCCGATACGGGCAATGATTTCATCATCATTCGCGGGTATGTCAGGATACATCACCACCTGACCGGCAAATGAATACAACGCTTTTTCGGCCGACGGAACCAGACTGACCGGCTCTATAGCTACAAGTTTCTGAAACATCGTTTTTTTATTTTAGAAGTATTATAAAAACAAACATACATGGTTACCGGATTAGCAACCCAACATGGGCGCTAAGATACAAATTTCTAGCCATAATATCATTTAATGATGGACGATAACAGTATGTTTTAGACACACGAACGCAAGTTAAACATATCCAATCAGAGTTCACTACTCGCCATCCGGTTCCTTTCGTGGCGGTGCTATAAAATGCATCTGATTACCCCGTCCCTCCCGCTTGATAATGCCTTCGGCTGCAAAAGATTTAAGATCGTCCAATGCAGTATTCTTCAAACGCCCGGTAAGTTCTGTATAAGTGGTTCTTGTGATGAAGCCATGCTCTCCGATATATTGCAGGACGAGTTTCTTCAGGTTCTCCCTGTCCCACTTACGCGAAGTGTTGAAATCGACACACTTTCTGCGCTCCAAATCTCCGCGAATACCTACACGCATACTCTTGGAAGCACGGAAATTCACTCCGTTGAAAGCTACGGATTCAGAACGAATATCATTCTTATTTGCTACCAATCGGGAAGCTTTCACTTTGGCTGAAAAGAAACCGAATTCTCCCAATTCGACGCGGTATCCTTCACCCAGGTACTCCAACGTCTCGTTCTGCAACTCGGAAAGGATTCCTTCTATCATCCCCTCCTTGAAACCGGTTCTCTGGGCCACTGTCCGGATAAGACGCTCTGCCGTAATCGTTCCGCTATACACAATGTCGGCATACATTGTTTCCTTATCACCCTCTTTCGTGGTAAGGGACGGTTTTTTCTTCAAATTGTAATAAGCCATAATTCTTTTCTTACTATGTTTAGGACTCTTCAGTGCAGAGAATAAGAATGTTCAGTGCAGAAAACAGTGCGGTTTTATGTAGCCGGGAAGTCGTCACCTTGCAAGGTGACCATCGGCACCTTACAAAGGGACAAAAGGCACTTTATAGGGTGACAAACGGCACCTTATAGAGTGACATCTCTTTAGAGAAAAGAATAAAATCTGTAAAGATACGAATTTAATCAGCGAAAAGCAAGACCGCCTACTAATTATTTGTAAATCAACGTGGACAAATATTCCTCTGCAAACATTTCATTGGACACCTCCAACAACTGTTCCGCCGTCAAAGCTTCTATGCGTTTAAAGACAAGCTCGGACGACTCGTATTTGTGATAATGCAAATAGGTTTTCGCCATTCCCAAAGCATTATTCTCAAAATTGTCCGAAGCCACTCCTATTTGCCCTATCAGTTGCTTCTTGGCCGCCGCCAACTGGGACGAAGTCATCTTCGTATCCCGCATCCGCTTCAACTCCTTATAAGTCAGTTTCAAACAGGTATCCATATCTTCAACATCAGTGCCGAAGTAGATACAGAAAGCTCCCGTATCGGTGTAAGAAGTCAGATTGGACTCGACATTATATACCAGTCCCCTACGTTCGCGCAGAGATACATTCAGCTTGCTGTTCATACCGGGACCGCCAAGAATATTGTTCAGCAAATAAAGCGCCGTACGCTTATCGTCATACGCATTGTATCCACGACTGCCAATCATCACATGAGCCTGATGCGTATCCTTAGCGACCATCAAATGCTCGGGAGCATAAAGCGGAGGAGGCACACGTCGGCTGTTTACCTCTCCGGCAGGGACATCCGACAGATACTTCTCCGCCAGACGGATTATTCTTCTGAAGTCATATTGCCCTTGAACGAAGAATACCATATTTCCCGGCTGATAGAACCGGCGCGTAAACGAAAGGACATCTTCGGTGCGAAAGCTACGCAACAGTTCCGGCTTACCCAGGATGTTCCTCCCCAACGGGTGGTTACGGAAAATCATATCCTCGAAATCATCGAATATCAATTCCGACGGAGTGTCTTCGTATGATTGGATTTCATCAATGATAACCTCCGTTTCCTTCTCAATCTCGTGTTGGGGAAAAGTGGAATGAAACACAATATCCCCTAGCAATTCGAGCGCCCGTTCCAGATGTTCGGTCAGGAAAGCGGAATAGACTACCGTTTCTTCTTTATTGGTGTAGGCATTCAAGTCACCGCCTACATTCTCCATCCGGTTAAGGATATGCCAGGCTTTCCGCTTCTCCGTCCCCTTAAAGATGAGATGCTCCACAAAATGAGCCATCCCCTGTTCGTGCTCCGCCTCGTCTCGTGTTCCGGCGTCGATGGCAAAACCACAATAAGCTACTTTCGAGAGAGTCGGTTCATGGATAATACGAAGACCATTCGGTAGTGTATATTCGTTATAATGCATTGTTTTCTACTTCCTTATTGAATTATGCCGCAAAAATACAATAAAACTTATTGCTGTTTATAGAAAATTGCAGATATTTGTGGACTATAACAGTAACAACGTATATGGAAAAGATAGGAATATTCTGTTCTGCCGCCGCAAACATTGACAAAATGTACTTTGAAAGTGCCCGCCAAATCGGTGAGTGGATGGGTAAAACAGGTAAAACGTTGATTTATGGAGGAGCCGATCTCGGACTTATGGAATGCGTAGCGCGTGCCGTGAAGGAAAACGGCGGTAAAGTAATCGGTGTAGTTCCTACCAAACTGGAAGAGAAAGGACGTGTCTGCACGTTCCTTGATGAAGTGATCCATACCCACAACCTTAGTGAGCGGAAAGATATCATGACAGAGAAATCGGATATCCTGGTAGCATTGCCGGGAGGCATAGGCACATTGGACGAGATATTCCATGTAATGGCTGCCGCTTCCATCGGATACCACCGGAAAAAAGTCATCTTCTACAACGAATACGGTTTCTATGACGAACTGTTGAAAACACTCAAGACATTAGAAGATAAAGGATTTGCCCGGCAGCCTTTTTCCACCTATTACGAAATAGCAAACACGCCGGAAGAATTAAAAGAAAAAATAAACTGATCATATGATAGACTCCATCAAACAACTATTGCAACAGGAAGCACAAGCCGTGCTCAACATCCCTGTAACAGACGCATACGAGAAAGCTATACAACTGATTGTAGAGCAAGTACATCAGAAAAACGGGAAACTGGTTACTTCCGGCATGGGAAAGGCCGGACAAATTGCGATGAACATTGCTACTACTTTCTGTTCCACCGGTATTCCGTCCGTTTTCCTGCACCCCAGCGAAGCGCAACACGGCGACTTGGGAATCTTGCAGAAGAACGACTTGCTTTTATTAATCTCCAATTCCGGCAAGACACGTGAGATTGTCGAACTGACCCGGTTGGCACATAACCTCGATCCGGACTTGAAGTTCATCGTAATCACCGGAAATCCGGACAGTCCGTTGGCACAAGAATCGGATGTCTGCCTGAGCACCGGAAAACCGGCTGAAGTCTGTACATTAGGAATGACTCCTACCACCTCGACAACCGCGATGACCGTCATCGGTGACATCTTAGTGGTACAGACCATGAAAAAGACCCAATTCACCATAGAAGAATATTCTAAACGCCACCACGGCGGTTACCTGGGAGAAAAATCAAGGTCACTATGCGAAAAGTAATCGGTATCGGAGAGACCATCCTCGATATCATCTTTCGAGGAGAACAGCCTTCCGCAGCCGTGCCGGGAGGCTCCGTGTTCAACGGCATCGTGTCCTTAGGAAGGATGGGAGTCAACGTCGGTTTCATCAGTGAGACCGGCAATGACCGTGTAGGGAATATCATCCTGCAATTCATGCGTGAAAACAACATCCCAACCAATCATGTGAATGTATTTCCCGATGGCAAATCACCTGTATCGCTCGCTTTCCTCAATGAGCAAAGTGACGCTGAATATATCTTTTACAAGGACTATCCGAAGCAACGTCTGGATGTACTGTTTCCCAAATTGGAGGAGGATGATATTGTCATGGTAGGCTCATACTATGCCTTGAATCCGGTATTGCGGGATAAGATTCTCGAGTTATTGGATCAGGCGCGTGAGAAGAGAGCCATTATCTACTATGATCCGAACTTCCGTTCTTCACACAAGAATGAAGCCATGAAACTGGCTCCGACCATTATTGAGAATCTGGAGTATGCGGATATTGTACGCGGTTCTTTAGAGGATTTTCTATATATGTATGGCATGCAGGATATAGACAAAATTTACAAGGATAAAATCAAATTCTACTGTCCCCGGTTCATCTGTACTGCAGGTGCGGAAAAGGTAGCGTTACGCTCTAATCTGGTCAATAAAGATTATCCGATAGAACCATTACAAGCAGTCAGTACCATTGGAGCCGGTGATAACTTCAATGCAGGGCTGATCTACGGATTACTCAAATACGATGTCCGATACCGCGATCTAAATAACTTGAATGAAGAGATCTGGGATAAAATAATCCAATGCGGGAAAGACTTCGCAGCTGAAGTTTGCCGAAGTTTCAGCAATTCGGTTTCGGTGGAGTTTGCACAAAAATACAAGTGATATTACAAATAAGGATTTGGATATAAGTAATTCATCCAGCGAAATCCCTATTTTCATAAAATCCATATTAAGTTAATCTGTCAACCTTAACCTAATATGGATTTCCTTATCTTTGCAAACAACCATATTCAATAAGCAATCTTACTTAAGATATGAAAAGATTTATTTTACCTCTATTGATAATCTTTATCTTCATCAGTTTACCAGCAAAAGCAAACGATGAAGTAAAAACATTGTTAAAAGTATTAGATAAATCTCTACAAAACAAAGCTAGTTATACCCAACAAAAGCAAAGACAGATAGACAGCCTGAAAATAATATTAAGCCAATCCAAGGATATTCGAAAGAATGTTGGGATAGCACAGTCTCTTTGTTTTGAGTATTCATCTTTCCAAAAAGATTCCGCTTTAGCCTATGCCATCCACATGAACAGGTTCGCTCAAGAAAGTAATGACAAAGAACTTTTAATTGAAGCTAAACTGGATTATTCAAGAATATTATCTTCGATGGGCTTTTTCAAAGAAGCTCTGGCGATTACCAATTCGATGCAACAAGAGCAACTATCTCCTAGACTCAAAGCCGAATATTTTCTTGGACAGGTCACGATCTACAATCACCAGAAAGCTTTTGCTTCCAACGAGGACGATTCACAAGAAAATGATCTGATAGCACAAATATATCGCGATTCGCTGCTCCAATGCAAAGAAGTCCCATCAAACGTACGAGCTTTTATAACCGCACCAACTCTTCTTTTCCATAAAAAGTATGATGATGCTATTCATATACTGGACAGCACTTATCAAAGTTATACACCCTATTCAAGAAATGCCGGAATCATAGCATATTCTCTGGCATCTGCCTATCAAGGTAAAAATGATCGTGAGAATATGATTAAGTATTTCGCAATATCCGCCATTTCTGATGTATTAAATGGAGCTAGAGAAAACCTCTCTTTAAAAATATTAGCCAAGCTGATCTTTGAGAGTGGGGACATAGACCGGGCATCTAAATATATGAAAAATGCAATGGAGGACGCTATCCTATGTAATGCGAGAATTAACACTATCGAAGCCTCAGATATGTACCTTTTCATAGATAAGGCATTTCAAGAAAAGGAGAAACATAAATTTATCATCATAACGGCATTGCTCATTGCATTATGCATTGTCTGCATTCTGCTATTCATCCTGTCCGTACAACTGAAAAAACAAAAAGGTAAAGTGGAACAAGCTAATGAGAGTTTGTCGTATCATCTTTACGAAATACAACAAATGAACTCAATATTAGCAGATAACAATAAAATCAAAGAAGAATATGTAGGGCTGTATATGGAACAATATACCAGTTATATCAGTAAAATTGCCAATTTTAAGAAAAGAGCACTCAAAATAGCCAAAAGTGAAGATATAAAGAAAGTAACCTCTTTCCTCCACTCCTCTCTCAATACAGAAGAAGATCTGGCTGAATTTTATAATAACTTCGACAAAGCAATCCTAAATCTCTTTCCGAATTTCGTCGAAGATTTTAACGCATTGCTTTTACCGGAAAATGTAATCATTCCAGGACCCGGTAAACTCTTAACACCCGAGTTGCGGATCTTCGCACTTATCCGACTGGGAATTACAGACAGTGTGAAAATAGCTCATTTCTTACAGTACTCATTATCGACCATCTATAATTACCGCTCAAAAATGAGGATCAAAGCAAATGGAGACCGGAATGAATTTGAAGAAAAAGTAGCTCGAATCGGACAACAAATCCGGAAATAACAGTGTATTAATCATACAGCATCATTTACATTTATCAGAGACTCCCTGACCAAATATTCTCTGATTATCAACAACATAATCTAAACAATCATTTACAATCTGCTCACTCCCCATTTTAAAAGTAACCGAAATAAAGTATTTTTGTAGGGTCACAATAAAACCTGCGAACTAATTCAAATTACTATTTATATAAACACCACTTAAATAAAAAATTATGAACGGCCTATTACTTAATGTTATTTGTGCTTTCACCATTGCAAACGCAAATCCTAACATAGAAAGAGCACAGCAGACCCTAGATGCTCTTTACCAAAACTATGCAGCACCCAACACGTGTCTGTTACGTGAGAACTATCCTTTTAACCAAGACAATAAGGCAACTTATCTGGCATCAGAAGAACAAGCAAAAAGACGCAATGAATATTCCTACCTTTGGCCGTATTCGGGCACATTCTCTGCAGTAAATGCATTACTGGAGAGCACTGGAAATAAGAAATATAAAAAGCTTCTGGAAAACAAAGTACTACCAGGATTGGAAGAATATTTCGACACACGAAGAGAACCATTCGCTTACTCATCTTATATCAGCAGTCAACCTCTCTCCGATCGTTTTTATGATGACAACGTCTGGTTAGGTATCGATTTTACCGATTCTTATCGTATGACAGGAAAACAAGCTTATCTGGAGAAAGCTAAACTAATATGGAAGTTTATCCTTAGTGGTAAAGATGACGTACTCGGCGGAGGAATCTACTGGTGCGAACAAAAGAAGGAATCTAAAAATACTTGTTCTAATGCACCGGGAGCCGTATTTGCTCTCAAGCTATTTCAAGCTACTCAAGATGATGCCTATTTAAAAGAAGGAAAAGAGTTATACGAATGGACTAAAAAGAATCTGGAAGATCCAAAAGATCATTTATACTTTGACAACATCTCACTCAACAAAAAAATCGGTCGTGCCAAATTTGCCTACAACAGTGGGCAAATGATGCAAGCAGCTGCCCTACTCTATCAAATTACCAAACAGAAAAGTTATCTGGAAGATGCCCAAAATATAGCAGAAGCGTGTCACAAACACTTCTTCACTCATTTCACCTCTCCAGACGGACAAACGTTCCAATTACTGAAAAAAGGAAATATTTGGTTCACAGCAGTTATGCTAAGAGGTTTTATTGAACTTTATCAAATAGACCATAACAAGACTTATCTAACTGATTTCCAAAAAAGTCTTGATTACGCATGGCATCATGCCAGAGATGAACGGGGCTTGTTCCAGACAGATTGGAGCGGTACAGATAAAAACGAGAAAAAATGGCTCTTAACACAAGCTGCTTTCATAGAAATGTATGGAAGACTAGGCGGAATCGATTTATAATAATCACTTTTAATAACCCTCTTAAAAACAATAGAGATATGAAGAAAAGAAATATCGGAATATGTATCATCACGACCACCCTATTAATGGGAGGTCCTGCTAAAGCTACAGAACTTATTCTAGCTAAGGATCATACCAATGTGGTTAATCAAGCAGTTGAAATTGCCGCTTATAAAAGTAATCGTCCACCCGTAAACAAGCGGCTTTTTACATCAAAAGCCGTGGAAGCGGAAATCACCAGGGTGAAAAAGCTACTTACTAATCAAAAATTGGCATGGATGTTCGAGAATTGTTTTCCAAATACTCTTGAGACAACAGTTCATTACCGTACAACAGACGGTAAGCCTGATACTTTCGTCTACACAGGAGATATCCATGCCATGTGGTTACGCGACTCCGGAGCACAGGTTTGGCCTTATATACAATTAGCGAATAAAGACCCCGAATTGAAGAAAATGCTCGAAGGAGTGATACGCAGACAATTTAAATGTATAAATATCGATCCATACGCCAATGCTTTCAATGACGGGGCTGTGGGAGGAGATTGGATGTCCGACCTGACCGACATGAAACCGGAACTGCACGAACGTAAATGGGAAATAGATTCTCTATGTTACCCACTACGTCTGGCCTATCAATATTGGAAAGAAACCGGTGATGCAAGCATCTTTGATAATGAATGGATACAGGCTATCACCAACATACTGACAACTTTCAAGGAACAACAGCGCAAAGAGGGAGTAGGACCTTATAAATTTCAACGCAAAACGGAACGTGCACTCGATACATTAAACAACAACGGTTTAGGTGCTCCTGTGAATCCTGTCGGACTCATTGTTTCAGCCTTCCGTCCGTCTGACGATGCGACAACTTTACAGTTCCTCGTACCGTCTAATTTCTTCGCTGTTTCTTCTCTAAAGAAAGCTGCGGAAATTCTGAATGTTGTAAACAAAAACACCAGTCTGGCGAAACAATGCACAGATTTGGCATTAGAAGTGGAAGCTGCATTAAAAAAATATGCAACTTACAATCATCCTAAATATGGTACAATCTATGCTTTCGAAATAGACGGATTCGGAAATCATCTCTTAATGGACGACGCCAACGTACCAAGTCTGCTGGCAATGCCTTATCTGGGGGATGTAGACATTAACGATCCTATTTATCAAAACACACGTCGTTTTGTATGGAGCAAAGACAACCCCTACTTCTTCAAAGGAAAGGCAGGAGAAGGTATTGGAGGACCTCACATCGGTTATGATATGGTATGGCCTATGAGTATCATGATGAAGGCATTCACCAGTCAGGACGACCAGGAAATTAAGTCTTGCATAAAAATGCTGATGGATACAGACGCAGGAACAGGATTCATGCACGAATCTTTCCATAAAGATGACCCTAAAAACTTCACACGCGCCTGGTTTGCATGGCAAAACACGTTATTTGGTGAACTCATTTTAAAGTTAATCAACGAAGGGAAAATAGATCTATTGAACAGCATACAGTAAAATAAATTATAAGATAGCCATTCAATTCAGGGCACTTTTTCGTTATGAAAGAGTGCCCTTTTTCAACACGTAAATTACTATTAACATTGACTAATTATCGCAAAGGAATTACCACATCTGCCAATAATTCCTAACTTTGCGTATATGATTTACTCAGACAAAAAAACTATGTACAAGAACCTGTTAAGCTGGCTTACCATTCTACTGGGGCTTTCCTCCTGTTCCGGCACCTCACCGACCATATCGGTGGTATGTGAAGAAAATAACGTAGGAAACAGTGTCATTAAATGGGAAACAGCTCCCTTGCTGAAAGGACAGGTACAAGTCTATGCTTCCACATCCCCCACATTGATTCCTGAAGAATCTCCTGTGGCAATGAGTAATATCTCCGACGGAAAAATGACAATCATCACCGAAGATCCTTCCCAACGCTATTACTATATGATGGTATTCAACAACAAATACCGGGTCAGAGTAGCTACCCGCAATGTCAATATTCCCGGCGTACAGAACTTTCGCGATCTGGGAGGATATAAATCTACCGATACAGGGAAAATGATCAGTTGGGGGATGCTCTATCGTTCTGCACAGATAGACAGCATTTCTCCCGGTTCGCGCCGTGAACTCAAAAATATGGGTATACGCACTATCATAGATCTCCGTTCCGAAGAAGAACTCCACAATTACCCGCAACTGGATGATAAGGAATTTAGAATAGTCCATATCCCCATCCCGACAGGAAATATGGAAAGTATCCTGCAAGGAATCCGGAAAGAGAAAATAAAAAGCGACACGATTTACCGGTTGGTAGAACGTATGAACCGGAAATTAGTAGCAAATTACCAAAAAGAGTTCAGAGAAGTGTTCGACATACTTCTCAATCCGGACTGTTATCCGGCTGTGATTCATTGTACATCCGGAAAAGGACGGACAGGGGTAGTATCAGCCTTGCTGCTTGCCGCATTAGGGGTCAATGAAGACGTGATTATGTCCGATTATCGTTTAAGTAATGATTATTTCAACATTCCCAAAGCTTCAAAATACGCCTACGAGTTACCGGCAAATTCACAGGAAGCAATTACCACCATTTACTCGGCTAAAGAAGACTTTCTGAATGCCGCCAAAGACCAAATCGAGTCAGAATATGGAAGCATACAGGGCTATTTGGAGAAAGGAATCGGACTTTCAACAGAAGAAATAAGGCAGTTACGCAGCATATTGTTAATAAATTGACTATCTTTGCAGCCGAAATAAAAGATATACAGAGATTTAATGAAGACATTTGAAGAGCTTGGCGTTTCTCCGGAGATACGTAGAGCAATTGAAGAAATGGGATACGAGAATCCCATGCCGGTACAAGAGGAAGTGATTCCGTACCTTTTAGGAGAAAATAATGATGTAGTAGCTCTTGCACAGACAGGAACAGGTAAAACAGCCGCATTCGGTTTACCCTTACTCCAACAGATTGACGTAAAGAACAGAATTCCACAATCGCTTATCCTCTGCCCTACCCGTGAGCTTTGCCTCCAGATAGCAGGTGATTTGAACGATTACTCCAAATATATTGACGGATTGAAAGTGCTGCCTGTATATGGCGGTTCTTCCATCGATAGCCAGATACGCAGCCTAAAACGGGGTGTACATATCATTGTTGCTACCCCCGGACGTCTATTAGACCTGATGGAGCGTAAAACTGTATCCTTATCGACTATCCGCAATGTGGTAATGGATGAAGCGGACGAGATGTTGAATATGGGATTTACGGAAAGTATCAATGCTATTCTTGCCGATGTACCCAAGGAACGTAATACATTACTTTTTTCGGCAACCATGAGCCCGGAAATCGCACGTATTTCAAAAAATTATCTCCGGAATGCAAAGGAAATCACAATCGGCCGCAAAAACGAAAGTACCAGTAATGTGAAACACGTCGTTTATACGGTGCATGCCAAAGATAAATACGAAGCGCTGAAACGCATCGTTGACTATTATCCGCAGATCTACGGTATCATCTTCTGCCGCACACGTAAGGAAACTCAAGAGATTGCAGACAAACTGATGCAGGAGGGTTATAACGCCGATTCACTGCACGGTGAACTTTCGCAGGCGCAACGCGATGCTGTAATGCAGAAATTCCGTATCCGCAACTTGCAACTGCTTGTCGCTACGGACGTAGCTGCCCGTGGTCTGGACGTGGACGACCTGACTCATGTCATCAATTACGGATTGCCGGATGACACGGAAAGTTATACTCATCGTAGCGGACGTACGGGGCGTGCCGGAAAGACAGGAACTTCCATTGCCATCATCAACCTCCGCGAAAAAGGAAAGATGCGCGAAATAGAACGCATTATAGGCAAAAAGTTCATTCCGGGAGAAATGCCGACAGCTGCCGACATTTGCCAAAAGCAATTGCTGAAGGTTATTGACGAACTTGAAAAGGTGAAAGTCAATGAGGAAGAGATTGCCGAGTTCATGCCGGACATTTACCGCAAACTGGAATGGTTAAGCAAGGAAGACTTGATTAAACGCATGGTGTCGCATGAGTTCAACCGTTTCGCTGAATATTACCGTAACCGTGCAGAAATAGAAGTACCGACTGACATCCGCGGAGAACGTACCGGACGGAGTGATCGCAAAGAAGGTGGTTTCGAGAAAAGAAGTCGCCAAGCTGCACCGGGCTTTAACCGCCTGTTCATCAATCTGGGTAAAACAGACAGTTTCTTCCCTAGTGATCTTATCGGACTGTTGAACAGCAATACACGGGGACGTATCGAGTTGGGACGCATTGACCTAATGCAGAACTATTCTTTCTTTGAAGTGCCGGAAAAGGAAGCGACAAATGTAATCAAGGCGCTGAATAGGGCTAAATGGAACGGACGCAAGGTAGTTGTTGAGATTGCCGGCGCCGGTGAAGAAAGCGGAAAAGGACGTGAAAACGGTTCAAATGAGCGCAAGGGAGGTAAACGATTCGGCGGCAAAAGCGACGAACGTGCACCGCGCTATGAGAATAAGGATAGAAAACCGAAAGATGCTTCTGCAAAAGACTCAAAGTCAACAAAAAAAGATAAGCCTAGTCGTGCTGATCGGGGATACTCTGATGCTCGCGGTCCGAAGAAGAAAGATGACTGGCAAGAATTTTTTAAAGATAAAGAGCCGGATTTCAGTGAAGAAGGATGGGCTCGCAGAAAACCTAAGAAGAAATAAAACCTATCACATAAAGAATGAACTCCTTTTAGGAGGGTCATTTTAATATAGATGAGATTATTATAAAAAGTTCCCTCTTGTTACATTTATTTGTAGCAAGGGGGAACTTCTTTGTAAAAGCAACTCATGAGAATATTCATTTTAATATACTCCTCGAGCGTTCATACAAGCACTTTTTATTATGTTTATTTTTGCGACATATATATCATTATTTGCGTCATACATTAACCACAATACATTAATGTCACAAAATTAGATATTACTTTTTAGATCCATCCATAACTTTGTACTCGGAAAATAAAACTCACTCTAAAAATTAGTATTTCATAGGTAACCCAATATTTAGTAGAAAGATTTCAAGACAGGAAACAGAAGCAGGTAGTTTTAAGTCAATATTACTACCTGTTTTTAAAATGAATAATGAATATACAATATATCTTATAACTTTAATTAAATGCCATGAATTCGAGACAAATACTTTTCTGTGTTCTTATTTGTGTGTTGACAATAACAGGTTGCAATACCAAAAAGCAAGTTATAGTAGGCAATGAACCGGCGTTGGCACGAGCCAAGCAAACGTTAGATTCCTTATATTCCTATTATTCCATTCCTGGCACACAGCTACTACGTGAAAATTATCCTTCAAACATAGCCGAGTACACTGCAACATACCTTGCTTCAGAAGAACAAAAAAATATGCCCAATCAATATTCTTATCTATGGCCCTATTCTGGAACATTTTCAGCTGTAAATGCTTTATTTGAGGCAACACAAGATACCATATATCAATCATTACTCAATAAAAAAGTTTTGGTAGGATTAGAAGAATATTTCGACACACGAAGAGTTCCTGAAGCTTATGCTTCATATATCAACACTGCACCACAGTCCGACCGTTTCTATGACGATAATATTTGGCTAGGTATCGACTTCACCGATACATATTTGATAACTAAGGAAAACAAGTACTTGCAAAAAGCAGAACTCATCTGGAAATTCATAGAGAGCGGTACTGATAATAAATTGGGCGGAGGAATCTACTGGTGTGAGCAAAAAAAAGCATCTAAGAATACTTGCTCAAATGCTCCTGGGTCAGTCTTTGCTTTAAAACTTTTTCAAGCTACTCAAAACAAAACTTATCTGAACAAAGGAGAACAACTGTATAACTGGACTAAAGCCCAACTACAAGATTCTACTGATTATTTATATTTCGATAATATCGCTTTAGACGGAAAAATAGGAAAAGCCAAATTTGCTTACAACAGTGGACAAATGATGCAATCCGCCTCTCTACTTTATCAACTTACCGGGAAAAAAGAATATCTAACAGATGCCCAAAACATTGCTAAAGGATGCCATAACTACTTCTTTATGAACTATACCCCAGAGAATACAAATGCATTCAAGATGATAAAAAAAGGAGATGTATGGTTCACAGCAGTCATGTTAAGAGGTTTCATCGAACTTTATGAGATAGATCATAATAAAATCTATCTAAACTCTTTCAATAAAAGTCTTGACTACGCTTGGGAACATGCACGAGATGAAAAAGGTTTATTCAACACAGACTTCACCGGAAATTCCCAAGATAATAGAAAATGGTTATTAACACAGGCTGCTATGGTAGAAATGTATGCTCGTCTCGCTACTATCAAATAATAAATTCAAGAAGACACTAACTAATACCCAAAAACATGAAAAGGAAAAATATCAGTCTGTGTACCATTGTTCTATTATGTATAGCTAACAATACCATGTGAACGCAAGGCTCTGATGCTCAAGTATAATCATATGTATAAAATAAAAATAAACCGGAACTACTAATAGCTTCTATAAATCAAATATATACTGAAATCTAAATGAAAAAACTCATCTTTCTATTCATGCTAATTATCGCATGCGAAATACAAGCCCAACGACATGAAAAAATAGTAATGTCCAACCCTTTGAATTTAAGCTACCGATTTCAAACAGACGGTGTTTGTCGCCGTGAAACAGCTGATCCAGTCATTATCTTATTCAAAGACCGTTATTACTTATTTGCTTCTCATTCTTCTGGATATTGGCATTCCTCTAACCTAAAAGATTGGACATATGTGGCAACCAAAACACTAAAAGCAGTAGAAGCATGGGCACCCGCCTTATTAATATACAAAGACGCACTATATTACCTAGGCATGGGCGAAGAACGAATTTATAGAAGTACAGCCCCCGAAGCAGATAAATGGGAAGAAGTTAAATTTGACTTACAAGGCCTTGGCGATCCTGCTTTCTTTCAAGATAACGACGGACGGGTATACTTATATCATGGATGCTCCGACTGGGCCCCTATCAAGGGAGTTGAGGTTGATCCAGAAAATGGTTTTAAGAAAATCGGAGCAGAAATTGATTTAATACCTCATGCATCAGATCGTTTAGGTTGGGAGGTATTCGGAGACAAGAATGACCAACATGACAAAAAAGGATGGAATGAAGCTCCTTGCATTACCAGACAAGGTGACTTTTACTATCTGATGTATGCTGCACCAGGTACAGAATTTACAAGCTATTGCACTGGCGTATATGTTTCCAAAAATCCACTAGGTCCTTATACTTGCATGCCTGGTGCTCCTTTTGCCATTAAAGCCGGGGGATTTATTAAAGGAGCTGGCCATGGACACCCATTTAAAGACCGTTATGGAAATGACTGGTATGTAGCCACAATCGTCGTTGCATCTAAAGAACATTATGAACGTCGCATTGGCATATTCCCTGCTTTTTATAAAGATGGTTATGCTCACGCCATAACTGAATATATGGATTTTCCCTTTATTCTACCGAACAAAAAAGTCGACTTCAGCCAAGATCAGATTTCAGCCGGAATGAATTTGCTCTCCTATAACAAACAGATGAAAGCTTCTTCTTCATTGGACACTCATCAAGCAAAAATGGCAACGGATGAGGATGTTAGGACGTGGTGGTCAGCAGCATCCGGAAAGAAAGGAGAATGGTTACAAATGGATTTAGGTCAACCAATGGATCTTTCAGCTCTGCAAATCAGTTTTTCTGATGAAGGTTTCAAAACATACAGACATGATAAGAACGTACCGGTCTATCAATATATAGTAGAAGGTTCTTTGAACGGAACAGACTGGCAACTCTTGGCAGACCGTTCCCAAAACACCAAAGACCAAATATACGAACTGATTGTATTGGACAAGAAAATAAAAACCCAGTTTGTACGAATCAAGAATACTAAAGACTTTGCGACAGGCTACTTTTCCATAGCAGATATACGTTTATTTGGAAATGCAAAAGGGAAAGTTCCGAAACAGGTATCCAACTTCATAGTCGAACGCAATAAAGATAGAAGAAGAATAGCTTTTACATGGGACAAACAACCATCAGTTGAAGGATATGTGATTCGTTGGGGAGCTTCTCCTGAACACATAGACAATGCTATAATGGTGTATGACAACCAAGCTGAATTTGGCTTCTTCGATCGTGATATGACCTATTATATGACAATTGAAGCATTTAACGAATCAGGTAAAAGCAAAAGTAGTACTCCTATCAAGATTAATTAATATAAAAAAGAAAGTCAACTCACATCTTGAAAATAAAAGTTATAAGAAGGTATGATTTTGCGACATCATTATCTTGATTTATGTCACTGAAATTTATTCATACACTAATGTCACAAATTCAGATACTATATATCGAACATGGAAATTACTTTTGTTTACAAGAAACCGATAACACATTAAAATAAGTATTATGAAAAAAGTAACACATTGGATGTACCCTTATTTATTTCTATGCTTACCTATTATATCATTAAGTGCTCAAAACAGTGAGAATCTTAAGAAAAAGAAAAACTTCATCTCCAATCTAATGAAAAAGATGACACTGGATGAGAAAATAGGACAACTATATCAATGCTCTGGCGGCGGAGATATTACAGGCCCAAATAAGGAAAGAATTCCTCGTACCGAACAAATATCACAAGGATATTTGGGTTCAATGCTGAACATTCAGGGTATAGAAGAGATACGTAAATACCAGGAAGCGGCCATGAAATCAAGATTAGGGATTCCTTTGGTTTTCGGTTTAGATGTTCTTCATGGTTATCGTACAGGCTTTCCCATCCCTCTGGCAGAAGCGGCAAGTTTCGACTTAAAGGCTATTGAAAAAGCATCACATTATTCAGCAACAGAAGCAGCTTCCGAAGGTATCAACTGGACTTTTGCCCCAATGGTAGATATCAGTTGGGACGCTCGTTGGGGACGCGTGATGGAAGGAGCTGGTGAGGATCCATTTTATGGTGCATTAGTAGCTAAAGCTCGCATACGCGGGCTTCAAGGAGACGATTTATCAGCAACCAATACCATTATGGCTTGTGTGAAACATTTCGCTGCTTATGGGGCACCTATAGCTGGTAAAGAGTACAATAACGTAGATATGTCTTTAAGCCATTTTGCCAACTTTTATATGCCTCCCTACAAGGCAGCAGTAGAAGCAGGCGCAGCCACTGTAATGGGGGCATTTAATGATTATAATAATATCCCATCTTCGTGCAATACCTTCCTGTTACGCAAATTATTGAAAGAACAATGGGGGTTTAAAGGTTTTGTAGTATCAGACATGAATTCCGTGCGTGAAATAATCAATCACCGGTATGCCAAAGACGAAAAAGATGCAGCGGCCAAAGCCATCAATGCCGGTATGGATATGGAAATGGTAAGTACCTGTTATTTAAAACATTTGAAAGAATTGATTAAAGAAGGCAAAGTGAAAGAAAGTATATTAAACGACGCTGTACGCCGCATTTTAGAAAAGAAATACGAACTGGGACTGTTTGATGACCCCTATAAATATTGTAATCCCGAAAGAGCACGGCAGGTACTAAACTCCCCTCCCATACGGAAAGCAACTCGCCACATCGCAGAGCGCTCCATTGTTTTATTAAAGAATGAAAGAAATGTATTGCCTTTATCTAAAGAAACAAAAAAAATAGCTTTAATAGGTGCATTAGCTAAATCAAAAGGAGACATGCGTGGTGGTTGGTCCGGTGCCGACGAGAGTAAAGTCGTAACTCTATATGAAGCGATGGAAAACCGTGGATGTGCGATAAACTATTGTGATGGTTACGACTTGGAAAGAAATCAAATTGTCAACTTAGACCAAACTTTATCAGCAGCCCGTCAATCGGACATTGTCATTGTGGCTATAGGAGAACGGGCAGGAGAAACCGGTGAATTATCTTCGAAAGGAGACATATCCATTCCTACAGAACAACAAAAGTTGGTCTCCGAACTTATAAAAACCGGAAAGCCGGTTGTTGCACTGATAATGTGCGGCCGTCCTGTGATTTTTAATGAAGTACGCCGGGAAGCTCCCGCTATCTTATGCACATGGTGGTTGGGTAGTGAAGCTGGTAATGCTATCTGTAATGTGTTGTGGGGAGATTACAACCCATCTGGTAAACTGCCAATGACTTTCCCGCAACATAACGGACAAATCCCATTATACTATCAATACAAAAGTACCGGACGTCCCACCGCCTTGGGAGGATGGTGCTCTAAATACAAAGACATTCCTACAGATCCAGCTTATCCATTTGGATATGGTTTATCATATTCTACTTTCACATATTCGGATGTAAAATTACTTCCAGGGAATGGCAAAGACGTACACACACGTGTTGCCGCTACCATAACGAACACTGGAAAATATACCGGTGAAGAAGTTGTTCAATTATACATCCGTGACGAAGTTGCCTCAATTACCCGCCCTATTAAAGAACTAAAAGGCTTCGAGAAAATAGAATTGAAAGCAGGAGAAAGTAAAATTGTGACTTTCGACATAAAAGACCAACAACTGGGATTTTATGACAACGCAATGAAGTTCACAGTTGAAAAAGGAGATTTCACCTTTATGATTGGTGGAAACAGTGAAGAACTAAAAGAGATTGTATATAATTATTAATTATCCAAATCTAAGAACATGGAAAATGATCGTTTAATTAACAAAGCAGGATGGCTTAAATATTCACTGCTTTGCCTATTGAGTTGTCCATTGTCCGTCACAGCTGCTATTGATTCCAAGACAGCAGAGACCCCATTGGCGATTACCAACCTAACAAACCGTGATGTTGAAACACAGAATAATCTTCTGGAGATTCAACAAAACAGTAGAAAACGTACCCTTACAGGAACCGTTGTAGATGAAGCAGACGGAACCCCTATCGTCGGAGCGAACATTATTATCAAAGGCTCCAAAACTGGTGTTATCACTGACCTAGACGGACGCTTCTCTATTCCTATTAATGAAAAAGGAGGAACGTTAGAAATCAGTTATATCGGCTATAAGAAACAAAATGTCTATATCACTGACCAAGGTTTTATTAATGTGAAATTAGCCTCCGACAATGAAATGTTAAGTGAAGTCGTCATTGTAGGAGCCGGTACGCAAAAAAAAGTTTCAGTAACAGGGGCGATTACATCCGTTAAAGGTGCAACTTTAAAAGCTCCAAGTTCTTCATTAACAAACAGTATTGCAGGAAAACTGGCAGGTGTTGTTTCTACCACCAGCAGTGGAGAACCAGGTTCAACTTCTTCTTTCTATATTCGTGGTATCAGTACATTCGGAGGAGTATCTACACCTTTAATTTTATTGGATGGTGTAGAAATTTCTTCAGGCGACCTGGATCGTATACCTTCCGAATCAATCGAAAGCTTTTCCATATTAAAAGATGCATCTGCGACTGCTATTTATGGTGCCCGTGGTGCAAACGGGGTGATGTTGGTTACTACTAAAGATGGTGAAGTCAATCAACGTGCCAAGATAAATGTAACAGTAGAGGCTTCTTTACAGAAACCTATGAAGTTCGTTGATTATGTAGACGGTGGTACGTGGATGGAAATATATAATGAAGCAGCAACAGCCCGTGACAAAGCTACCCGCTATTCACAGGAGGATATTGATATGACACGTAGCCATCAATATCCCTATCGCTATCCTGATATAGATTGGCAGGACGTAATGTTCAAAAATCAGACATGGAATGAGCGTGCTAATATCAATGTTTCCGGTGGTGGCTCAAAAATAACCTACTATATGAGCATACAAGCCAACCATGATACCGGTATGTTGAATACTCCCAAAACATACTCGTACGACAACAACATCGACCGTTGGAATTATATCTTCCAGAATAACCTGACATACAAGCTAACCTCTACAACAAAAGTAGGCTTAAGAATGAATGCCCAAATCGGTAAACTGAAAGGCCCCAACTATTCAACTACAGATTTATTTGGCGCTGCTCGAGATGTAGCTCCAGTACTTTTCCCGGCAACCTATCCTGCTCAACCGGATGACACGCATATCCGATTCGGTAATGATATTATTTCCGGCTCAGAGTTATATACTAATCCTTATGCCAAAATGTTAAGCTCCTTCAAAGAAGAGAACTATAACACATTGAATACAGTCATGAATATAGAGCAAGGATTAGACTTTGTAACTAAAGGGTTGAAATTAACAGCATTAGTGAATTTCAAAAACTGGGCTTCTTCCAATTTCACTCGCAGTATTGCTCCTTATTATTATCGCATGATGAGCAGTACGTGGGACCCTAATAATCCGGATACATACGAATTGGAGCGTTTAGGAGACTCCGGTGATGACTATATCACAGAAAAAGATAATGGATATAGCTCTAACAGCACATTCTATTTTGATGCACGCTTAGATTACAACCGTACTTTTGGAAGTCACTCTGTATCAGGAATGTTAATGTATATGCAACGTGAAAATCGTTCAGGTGTACGTCCTAACAGATTGCAAGGTTTATCCGGCCGTTTCACCTATGATTATCAACACAAATATTTAGCAGAATTCAACTTCGGTTACAACGGAAGTGAGCGTTTATTGAAAGAGGATCGTTTTGAATTCTTCCCAGCTATGTCTTTAGGTTGGGTTATCAGTGAAGAGAAATTCTGGGAACCCATAAAAAAACAGGTGAACTATTTAAAACTTCGTGGATCTTACGGTATTGTAGGAAGTGACCAAATGGATGAAGGTGCAGGACATTACCTGTATGTAAGCCAAATCGGCCTTTCAGGTGGAGGATACCATACCGGATTCGATGGCGAATTCACACAAAATGGCCCTTCATTTGGTTCTTTTGGTGTTGAAGATGCTTGCTGGGAACGTGTAAACAAGTTAGACATAGGTGTTGATATAGAATTATTCAACCAACTGAATATCACTTTTGATTATTTCTTTGACCATCGCCATAAGATACTTATGAAACGCGGTTCATGGCCTACCTTATTAGGTTATTTTGGTACAACTCCCTGGAGTAACATTGGTGAGGTAGACAATAAAGGTATAGAACTCAGTTTAAACTGGCACAAAGAGGTTATCAAAGATTTGAATGTAGACCTACGCGCCAACTTTACATACAACAGAAACAAATACGTTTACTATGATGAACCTAATTATGAAGCTGTATGGAAGAAAAAGACCGGGCAACCTCTAAGTATATCATGGGGATATATTTCAGAAGGCTACTTCAAAAATCAAGAAGAAATCGATAATGGTCCGGATCAAAGCGGATTAGGCAGCCAAGTGAAACCTGGTGATATCAAGTATCGCGATGTGAATGGTGATGGAAAAATTAATGATGATGATAAAGTTATGTTGTCTTCCTTCGGTTCCATGCCACGCATCCAATACGGTTTAGGATTGAATCTGACATATAAGAAACTTGATTTTGGTGTATTCTTTAATGGATCGGCTCAACGCAAAATCATGATTAATAACGCAATGACAGAGTTTGGTGAAAGAAATAACAATGTGATGCAGTGGATAGCCGACGACCATTGGTCAATAGATAACCCGAATCCAGATGCAGCTTTCCCAAGATTAGGATTAAGTAACACTGACATTAAGAACAACAAAGAAGCGAGCAGCCACTGGCTACGCAATGGAAACTTTATCCGTTTCAAAACGCTGGAAGTAGGTTATTCATTCCCACATTGCCGTGTTTACTTTAGTGGAGACAACTTGGCTGTATGGAGTCCTTTCAAACTTTGGGATCCAGAACTTAGCTGGAATGCTTATCCATTACAACGCACTTTCAATTTTGGTGTACAATTGAATTTCTAACATGTAATACTTTGATAATATGAAAAAACTTACTATAAAAAAGATTGCACTACGTGCTATTCTACCCCTAAGCATATTCGCATCATGTGACTATCTGGATGTTGTTCCGCCCGAACAACCGGAGACTAAAGATACAATGGTTGATGCTACAGACGCCGTCAACTTTATCAACTCTTGCTATATTGCAGTAGAGTCTTGTGCACCCTTTGTATATTCTACCTACGAATGGTCTGCTGATGAATCCGTAGATCCTCCTTTGTGGAATGGAAATAATCAAAAAACAGCTTGGAACCTATGGTCTTCTACCAATGCCGGTGGTTATTGGGACGGCTATTATAACTATAACGGACATTGTCATATGTTTCTAAATATTCTGGCAGAAAACAATCCACGAGGTGCCACAGATGCTGACAAAGCGCGCTGGAAATCAGAAGCTGAATTTCTAAAAGCCTATTATCACTCCCGTCTATTAGCCATGTATGGTCCTATTCCTATTGTAGACCAGCGCCTTCCTCAATCAACAATGCCTGAAGATATGCCTGGACGCTCACATTATGATTATGTAGTGGACTATATCGTAAAGAAATTAGATGACGCAGTCCCCAATTTACCAGCAGTGGGAAACGCAGATGACTGGGGACGTGCTACTTCCACAGCTGCTAAGGCTATTAAAGGACGTGTGCTTCTCTATGCAGCATCTGATTTATGGAATGGTAAATTCCCATATCCTGATTGGAAGAATACCAACTATGAGACTCCCGGATATGGCAAAGAACTAGTCAGCCATACCTATGATCCACAAAAATGGCAACGTGCATTGGAAGCAAACCTGGACGCTCTGCAATATGCTGAAAACGAAGGAGGACGTTCATTAGTAGACATGAACAATCTTCCACGTACTCTGGCGGACATTCCAGATCCATATATTCCAGGTGTAGATACAAGTACACCGGAAGGTCAAGAATTTGCTAAAAGGGTGTTAATGTTACGTAGTATTTCCAACTCCGATGAAAACGATGGCAACAAAGAAATCATCTGGGGGGTATTCATGCAAGGTGACAATCAATGGATTAATTTTGCGACATGGCCCAAACGTATTTTACAATATAATAATAACTGGATAGACGGTTGGTGTGCTATTTCACCTACCCTCTATAGTGCAGAGCATTTCTATACTAAAAACGGAAAATTGCCAGAAAAAGATCCCGCATTCCCCCAAAAGAATGAGTGGTTCACTTCAGCCAATCTGAGCGACCGCCAGGAAGTTATCAAATTAAATGTAAACCGGGAGCCACGCTTTTACGCAAATCTATCATTTGATGGTGATGATTATTCACCAATCATGTGTGATGGAAGTCCCTTACGTATCAACTTAAGAGACGGCAACAAGCAAGGTTACAATCCAACTCTTTTCAATAGAGACTATACAGTTACAGGATATATCAGTAAAAAATATACTGCCCCCGAAATTCGTATCTCGTCAGTCACAGGTAAGGATAATCGTAAGAACTATGCCAAACCTCTTTTCCGATTGGCCGAACTTTATCTTAATGTAGCTGAATGTTATGCAGCTTTAGAAGACAATAAGAATGCTATTAAATACTTGAACCCTATCCGTAAGCGCGCTGGTGTACGAGAATTAACAGAATCAGACGTGACTAGTGATATGTCTATGATGGATTGGGTACGTAACGAACGTTTCATTGAACTTTGGGGAGAAGGTCATCGTTTCTATGATGTACGCCGTTGGATGATTGCTCCTCAAGTATTGAGAGCTAACGTACGCGAAGGATTAAACGTACAAGGTGCTGGTATGAATCCAAGTTTCAGTGCATTAAATCAGCGCACAGTCATCAATCAACAATTCCAATGGAGTAACCGTATGTATTTATGGCCAATTAAGTCAAATGAAATCTATAATAACCCGCAATTAGTGCAAGCCCCAGAATATTAATACCCTATTAAAGTAACAATAAAATGAAAAAGACAACATATTTATCATTGTTAGCGGGCTGCCTGATTACTTTAGGCGCCTGCGAGGGATCAAAATATGATCTTGAGAATCAGATACCAGAGAAATTTCACAAAATACTATATTTGAGTATCAGTGGCAAACAAGATTTGACACTGTATAATACAGACGAAGATAATACATATTCATTTTCTCTTATCAAAGCCGGAAGTGATCCTACTCTAAGTGCCAAAGCAGATATTACCGTAATGACTCAAGAAGAGGTAGACGAGCAATACAGTGATCTGGAAGGTATAAATTATCAGGTGATTAGCCCCAGTGCTTATTCACTCGATAAGAGTCTGCTAGAATTCTCAGCAGAAGACAGTTACAAGTTGGTTAACTTATCTTTGAAACCCCGAGAAGTCATGGCTGCAATCGCAAGTAACCCTAATGCTATATGGGTACTTCCTTTATATGTCAGCAGTGAAAACGACTCTATTAATGCTACTAAAAATCAATTGTTCTTACAATTGAAAGAAGTTATCACACCTACTATTGGGTTTAAAGATTCGTATGTAAATGTGAAGGCATATACTTATGGGTTAGTTTCCAAGATTTCCGAAAAGGTTCCATTCAAGCTCGACACCAATAATAAATGGGATATAGAGTGCGAATTTGTGGTAGATAATGAATATATCACCCAATACAATAATACCAATGGAACTGTTTTCCAGATACTCCCGGAAAACTCCTACTCATTTGCAAGTTCAATGCCCCTTCCTAATGGGACAACAGAAACAACTCTACTTGTTGAAGTGAAAGGCTCCCAATTGCAACCGGGAGATTATATGTTACCTATCCGTATTAAAAACGTATCTCAATTTGAAATATCCTCTACTAACGCTATATATCCGATGGCTATCCGCATCATGGGAGAACAATTAGATCGTACAGAATGGACAGCGGAAGCTAATACTGAAGAATTAGTCGGTGAGGTACAAAACAATAGCGGACCAGTTGAATGTCTATTAGATGGAAACCTCCAAACCTTCTGGCACTCACAATGGCAAAATGGTTCTCACGCATTACCTCACGAAGTGATCATTGATGTTCAAAAAGAATGTACCTTCACCCAATTTGCCTTGGTACAAAGAGAAGGCTCCAATTATGTAAAAGCAGGTAATTTCCAAGTAAGTTCTGATAAAGCACATTGGGAAACTGTAGGAGATTTCTCTATGAAACAAGAAAGTGGTGCTCAAGTATTCGGTGTGACGCCAACAAAAGGACGTTATTTTAAGATACTGATAACCGAAAGTTATAACGGAAATAACTCAGCACTAGCTGAAGTATATGCATATGGACTTAAATAATGTATAACCAATTTAAAGAAAGTGGGAGATTACAAGATTAGTTTTGTAGTATCCCCTTTCTTTAATTAATCCGTTTTATAAAATGAAAAAATTAATAGGACTTTTTATTTGTTTATTTACGCTTTTACCGATTTCATGTAGCGGAGAAGATAACAAACCGATTGAACCACCAACAGACAATCCAGATCCCACCCCAAATCTGGACCCTACTCCGGAAGAAGACGATGAAATTCCACCATCCATCGCCGATAGCTCATTCTATTACTATAATAAAGCATTCTTACTCGAGAAAAACAATAGTAAAGACGGACTTACTTATTATCGAGAAAACCAGACTTCCAACCATTGGGCTTACTTCTGGAATCAAGCCCTGATTATACTAATGGTCGAAGACCGTTACGAATGCCGGAAAGATGAATCTCTAAAGCCACTACTTACCAATCTACTGGATGCCTTCCGTCAACATGAGAAAAATCCCCAAACCAACGATATAATGGACTGGACCTGGAATGACTTCCAAGACGACTTACTATGGGCTGGACTTGCCTTCATACGAGGTTATCAAATCACAGGTAACGAACGATTCTTGGAACAAGCAAAGTGGGACTGGGAATTTCTCTACAACCGTGGATATGATACAGCACTTGGTGGTGGTCTTTGGTGGAGTATTGACAAAGCCGATAAGTCAGGATTAAGCAACAACCCAGCCATATCTATGGCTTGTTACCTTTATGAAGCAACTGGAAACCAAACATATCTGGATCAAGCAAAAGACATTTACAATTGGGTATATACTACACTACGTGAACCGAATGGAGCCGTTGACGAAAAAATCAGCAAAGACGGAGTAAGACCGCGTTCTTATAACGTCTATAATGTAGGAGCCTTTATCGAAGCAGCCAATGCATTATATCGTATAACTAAAAATGAAATCTATGCCCAACATGCTAAAGAATCCATTCAGTTTGTAATGAGAGATAAAGTAGATGAAAACGGAATAATGTCGAAGTGGCATCGCGATGGTACATGGCAATCAGAGTTTGCACGGGGTATGGGATTATTCGTGAAAGATAATAATTTATGGGATTACCAAGCAGACTATACCTCTGAGAGAAAACCAATCACCTACTATGAATGGATGCGTAAGAATGCTATTGCTGCTTGGGAAACACGTGAACGAGTTAACAACATCACCTTTAATGAATGGGCGAAGCAAACGCCGTTAATACCGGAAACAGGAAAAACGTGGACAGCAATGGAAATGGTAAGTGCCGTAGTAATGACACAGGTAACCCCAGATGAAAAACCATAAAATAAAGGATGATATGACAAAAAGATGGAGTTTACTGCTTTGCTTTGCATTTAGCATGTTCTCGACAGCATGCAGCAGTAACGAAGATACGCAAAAGCAAGAACCATCCACCCCAGAAGTGGACGAAGTCGTAGCAAGAGCCCAACAACCGGTCAAGGTTGTTTGTGTAGGCAATAGCATCACAGAGGGATTTGGGAACACCTGCCAGGAAAAAGCCTGGCCGGGACAATTGGGTAAACTGCTAGGAAGCGGTTATACAGTCCTCAATTGTGGTGTGAGTGGTACAACTATGTTCAAAAATAGCGATGCCCCCTATTGGAATACCGATCGTTTTATTAAAGCTAAAGAAGCGAATCCGCAAATCCTGATTATTGCTTTAGGAACAAACGATGCTGATCCCTGGCGTTGGAACCAATTGAAAGAAGAGTTCAAACCTAACTATCTGGATATGGTAGCAGAATTCAGACAAAATGGAAAAGATCCTATCATCTATGTCTGCCTGGCACCACCTTTGTTCGGACCGGATAAAGCTCCTCAAAACCAAATGGTCGAAACAGAACTCATCCCTCGTGTGAAAGAAATAGCCGGAGAAATCGGAGCGTATATTATCGACTTTCATCAACCATTGCTAGGCGCAAGTAATGAATTCCCGGATAACGTACACCCGGATGATGCCGGCTCTGCTCTTATGGCACAAATTGCATATAACAAGATAAAGGATGCGCAAGTCATTAAACCAAACATTTCCGTAACCAAAGGTGAAATAATAAAAGAAAGCATAGCCGTAGTAGAAAAAGGAAGTACAGTCACTTTCAAACCGGAACCGGCAAAAGGTAATTGGAAATGGAACGGACCACAAGGGTTTACCTCCACCGACCGGATTATTAAACTGGAGAATGTACAACGCGGAGGTACGTATACTGCCGTCTACACAGATATGACAGGCAACCGAAGCATTATTAACTTCCTGGTTTCCATCAAGGGCGAACAAGGTAGCACTATTACTCCCCAAGTGCAAGATATGCAGGGAAGATGGGCCAAAAGTAGCTTCATACGCGTTAATCCAGGGGGAAATGTAACTCTTGCACCAGAAGTAGAAAATGAAAAAGATGGTTCGTGGGCATGGACTGGTCCGGAAAACTTTTTTGCTGGCACACGAGAAGTTCGTTTACAAACTGTACTTCCTACACAAGCCGGCAAATATACTGCTACATATACGGACGATTATGGACGCCAAAGTTCTATAGACTTTACCATAACAGTGGAGGGAACTACCATCTGTCCTGAATTGATATCTTATATTAATTACGGCGGATGGAAGAACGTTAGTGAAATGGAGGTAAAAGAGGGCGACAGTGTAACCTTCGGACCACATCCATCTAATGGTGACTGGCATTGGGAAGGTCCGGACGGTTTTACTTCCGACCGTCGCGAAGCTACCGTTTCCAACTTCAACAGCCAAAAGGCAGGTGAATACATCGGTACATTCACCAACGCTGTCGGATGTCGGGTAGAATTGACCATCACTTTGAAACTAAAGAAATAACAAAGATGAGAAACAATATACTGAATCTGCTTCCTTTTACAGGGAAGCAGATTTTTAGCAGACTGACTTTCACTTTTCTAATCGCTGCACAAAGTATAGCAGCACGCAATGTAGAAATTACTCAATTTGGTGCCGTAGGAGATGCGGCAACACTAAATACGAAAGCACTACAAATGGCTATCGACACCTGTGCCAAAACCGGAGGTGGCGAAGTAACAGTACCACCGGGAACGTATATTACAGGGACAATCTACCTACGCAGCAACGTAGAATTACATCTTTGTCGCGGCTCCATTATCCGAGGTAGTTATCGCAATCCGGAAGACTACCCTACCCGCTCTCTCATTGTAGCAGATAGCATTGAAAATGCAGGTATCTCCGGGTCAGGTATCATTGACGGTAATGCACGACATCCTGAATTTCAGAAGAATTATCGCCTCAACGACGGCAAACGTCCTTATGCCATTTACTACAAAGATTGCAAAAGAATGTCTCTGCGTGATATAGAAGTGCGAGATGCCGCAGGATGGACCATACGTTTGTTCCGTTGTGATGGAGTGATTGTAGACGGGATTTCTATATTTTCCCTTTCCATGGGAAACAATGACGGCATTGACGTAGATGCACGAAATGTCAATATCACTAATTGCCACATTGAATGCGATGATGATGGTATTTGTCTGAAAAGTGATGATCCTAATTTCATGGTAGAAAATATCACAGTGACCAATTGTATCATCGCATCCAATTGTAACCCGATCAAGTTTGGCACAGCTTCATGGGCAGGTTTCCGCAATATTACGTTTTCCAATTGCGTGATCCGTCCGACTACGGAAAGTAATATCTGGGACTGGTCAAAAGAATACCGCCATATAGCTCCAAAAACTCATACCGGATTATCTGGAATTGCTATTGAATCTGTAGACGGAGGCATCATAGAGCAGGTGACTTTCAATAATATCAGCATGGAGGGCATCATTACGCCGATTTTCATTTGCCTGAATCATCGTCGAATGAACCAACATAGTGGTCAATCTGGAATTATCCGCAATTTATTGTTCAGCAACATTACAGCAAAAGCCGAAGGCATTATCCCCACCCTAATCGCTGGCACACCTACCGGACGTATCACGGATATTACCTTACGTGATATTACCGTAGAACATGCTGGGGGTGAGAAAGCCATGACCAAATCTCTTCCGGAAAATTTAAAAGGATATCCGGAAAATCGTATGTATGGCAAAGAAAACCCGGCTGGCGGACTTTATATCCGTCACGCAGATAATATTCTAATAGAAAACTTCCGCATCCGACAACGTAACACAGACGAACGCCCATCTGTTTTTCTTGATGATGCAACTGATATACATATAGAAAAATTGCAATCAACAGGTTCCATAGCCAAGAAGATGATAGAACATTCTAAATGCAGTAACATAACCATTGATGGAAGGGTAGTAAAATAAACTAATCACATCAGTATTTGTGACATTTCTGTATAGACTAACGACATCTTAAATAAAATAGATACTAATGTCACAAAATAACAATGAGTAATTGCTTCTATATACTACTTTTGTAACAGTATAATAGAAAACACCTTCAAAAGTATTATCATGAACAAACATTTATTACTAGCTCTAACACTCTGTGCATCCTTGCATGGTTACGGACAAAAGATGCATCAGTTAGCATCTCCAGACGGTAACATACAAGTTTCAATAAATATCTCTGATAAAATCTATTACGATATAGTCTGTCAGAAAGATACATTGCTGAAACAATGTAACCTTCAAATGCAACTAGGGGATGAAGAAGCCGGAAACCATCCAAAACTAATAAAGGCGAACAGAAAAAGCATTAACGAATCACTAAAACCGATCATTGCCCTAAAGCATTCAACGGTCTCCAATAAATACAACCAACTCCAGTTGAAGTTTAAAGGAGATTATTCGGTAGAATTCCGCGCCTTCGACGATGGTATTGCTTATCGCTTCATTACCAACAAAAAAGGAATGATTGAAGTTGGTAACGAAATATTCCAAGTAAACTTTCCCGAGAACTATCTGTTGCACATGCAGCAACCGGGAGGATTTAAAACAGCTTATGAGGAAGAGTATCGTCATGTACAGAGCCAAGAGTGGAAAGCGACCGGTTCAATGGCTCTCCTTCCTCTGCTGATTGATACACGTAAAGATTATAAGATTCTAATCAGCGAATCTGCATTGACCGATTATCCTGCACTTTTCCTGAAAAGTAATGACCGGAACGGAATGTTATCCGTATTTCCCAAGGTACCTCTTGAATTCGGAGAAGATGGAGACCGTAGTCTTAAAATTCTAAAAGAAGCAAATTATATAGCTAAAACCAATGGACAACGTTGCTTCCCCTGGCGTTACTTCGTCATTACCAAAGATGACGGACAGCTGATAGAAAACACCATGACCTATAAACTGGCCGATAAGAACGTATTGGAAGATACCTCCTGGATTAAACCCGGACTAGCTAGTTGGGAGTGGTGGAACGGTGCTACTCCTTATGGGCAAGATGTAGACTTCGTAGCAGGCTGTAATCTGGATACTTATAAATATTTTATCGACTTTGCCGCTCATTACGGAATCCCCTATATAATCATGGACGAAGGTTGGGCTAAATCAACAAGAGATCCCTATACTCCCAATCCGAAAGTGGATTTACATGAATTGATCCGCTATGGTAAAGAAAAAAATGTGGGTATCGTGCTTTGGTTGACATGGCTGGCAGTAGAAAACAACTTCGATCTGTTTGAAACATTCGAAAAATGGGGAGTGAAAGGCATAAAGATTGATTTCATGGACAGAAGCGACCAATGGATGGTGAATTATTATGAAAGAGTAGCTAAAGAAGCAGCCAAGCATCACTTGTTTATCGACTTTCATGGTTCCTTTAAACCGTCCGGGCTAGAATATAAGTATCCGAATGTGCTCTCTTATGAAGGTGTAAGGGGAATGGAACAAATGGGAGGATGTCGTCCTGACAATAGTGTCTATTTCCCTTTTATAAGAAACGCAGTGGGACCGATGGATTATACACCGGGCGCCATGCTTAGTATGCAACCGGAAATTTATCGTTCTGAACGTCCTAACTCTGCCAGTATAGGTACACGTGCCTATCAGATGGCGCTGTTCGTTCTTTTCGAAAGTGGAATCCAAATGATGGCAGATAATCCGACACTGTACTACCGCAATGACGAATGCACGCGTTTCATCACTCAAGTACCACAAACCTGGGATAAAACCATTGCTTTGGCAGCTAAAGTCGGAGAGTATGCCATTGTAGCCAAACGCAAAGGAGATAAATGGTTTATCGGAGGCATGACGAATAACCAAGAACAACAAAGAGAATTTGAATTGGATACAGATTTTCTGAAAGAAGGACAAACTTATCGTATGACTTCTTTTGAGGATGGAAAAAATGCAAACCGCCAAGCTATGGATTACCGAAAAAATGAACGTACCCTCAAAAAAGGAGACAAAATATCGATCCGCCTGGCACGCAATGGCGGCTTTGCAGCGATTATTGAATCATTTAATAACTAATATCTATTTATGAGAAGAAAAACAATCTCCAGTGCACTAATTGCACTTTTACTCACGCCTTTAACTGTCAATGCGCAGAAAGAAGGACGTCCTGAATGGGATAATGAATACATCTCAGGAGTTAATAAAGAAGAGGCTTGCCAAATCGCCATTCCTTTTGCCGATGAACAGCAAGCCACCACATCAGTAATCGAAGAGTCACCCTACTACATGACCCTAAACGGTACCTGGAAATTTCATTGGGTAGCCGATCCCAAAGACAGGCCACAGGAGTTTTATCAACCCGATTATGATGTAAGCCAATGGGACAATATCAAAGTACCCGCAACCTGGCAAATTGAAGCTGTACGCAACAACAAGAGCTGGGACAAGCCATTATACTGTAATACCATTTATCCTTTCTGCGATTGGAGACATGTGCAATGGCCTAACGTTATCCAGCCCCGTCCGGCAGACTACACCTTTGCTTCTATGCCTAATCCGGTAGGTAGCTACCGCCGGGAGTTCACTTTACCCGATTCTTGGAAAGGAAGAGATGTATTTATTCGCTTCAACGGTGTAGAGGCAGGTTTCTACATCTGGGTAAACGGTAAGAAGGTAGGATATTCGGAAGACAGTTATCTACCTGCCGAATTTAACTTGACCCCCTATCTGAAACCGGGCAAGAATGTGTTGGCAGTAGAAGTATACCGCTTCACAGATGGTAGTTATCTGGAGTGTCAGGATTTCTGGCGTTTCAGTGGTATTTTCAGAGATGTGTTTGTATGGTCTGCTCCCCAAACACAGATCAGAGATTTCTTCTTCCGTACAGACCTGGATCAAGCATATAAAAATGCAACAGTATCTCTGGATGTTACAATTACCGGTAAAAAGAGCAACAGCGAAATCCTTGCAAAAATTACCACTTTAGACGGTAAAGAGATCACAACACAATCCATGCAGGCCAAAATGGGTACAAACAAAATGCAGTTTGAAGTGTCCAATCCACTGAAATGGACGGCAGAAACTCCCAATCTGTATAATCTGACCCTCTCATTAAAGCAAAAAGGTAAAATCGTTGATATCCGCAGCATAAAAGTCGGTTTCCGTAAGATTGAATTTACCAAAGACGGACAAATGCTGATTAATGGAAAATCAACCTTATTCAAAGGAGTGGACAGACATGACAATAGTCCTCTGAATGGTCGAACCGTTTCGAAAGAAGAAATGGAGAAAGACGTGCAATTGATGAAGTCATTGAACATAAATGCCGTACGTACTTCACATTATCCCAACAATCCTTATTTCTATGATTTATGTGATAAATATGGTATCTATGTTATGGCTGAAGCGAATGTAGAATGCCACGGATTGATGGAATTGTCCAGTGAACCGTCCTGGAAGAAATCCTTTACGGAACGTAATGAGAACCAGGTAAAAAGATATAAGAACCACGCTTCCATCGTAATGTGGTCGATGGGTAACGAGTCAGGAAACGGAATCAACTTCCAGTCGGCTGTATCAGCAGTCAAGGCATTGGACAACACCCGTCCTACGCACTATGAAGGAAACAGTTCTTTCTGCGACGTAACCAGTACGATGTACTCTGACGTACAATGGTTGGAAGGCGTAGGAAAAGAACGTCTTGAAAAAGCACAGAAAGGCGAAACTGTAAAACCGCACGTAGTTTGTGAATATGCCCATGCCATGGGAAATGCGATTGGTAACTTCAAGGAATATTGGGAAACATACGAACGTTATCCGGCACTTCTCGGTGGTTTTATCTGGGACTGGGTAGACCAAGGTATCCAGATGCCAACACCCGACGGTAAAGGTTATTATATGGCTGTAGGAGGAGATTTCGGTGACAAACCGAATGATGGTAACTTCTGTACAAACGGAGTTATATTCGCCGACCGTACTCTTTCTGCCAAATCTTATGAGGTGAAGAAAATACATCAGCCAATCAGTGTTATAGCCGAAGGTAACGGAAAATATAAAATAACCAACAAAAGATTCCATGCTTGTTTAGATGATCTTTATGGAAGATATGAAATCAAAGAAGATGGAAAAGTGATTCTGTCTGGCAATCTGGAAGAACTAAACCTGAATGCACAGGAAAGTAAAACCGTTACTATCTCCGATGCACAAGTGAAAAGAGTGCCGGGAGCCGAATACTTCATCAACTTCAGTTTCCGTCTGAAGAACGATACAGACTGGGAGAAAGCGGGTTATGAAGTAGCATCAGAACAGTTCAAACTCTCTGACAGTGCCAAACCTATATTCGAACCAGGTAAAGGAAAAATCAGTCTGACCGAAGCCAATGATGCGTACATTGTGAAAGGTCAGAACTTCGAGGCAACCTTCTCACAGAAGACAGGAACTCTTTCCGCCTATACACTCAACGGAGTATCTTTAATCAGCAAGGGACTGGAACTAAACGTATTCCGTGCTCCTACCGATAACGACAGACAGATAGATGGAGACTGGCAACGCAAAGGATTGTGTAACATGCTTTCGGAAGCTGGTAAATGGGAAGTGAAACAGGAAGATAACAAGGTAATCCTGCAAATCAAAACTATATATAGAAGTAAAATAGGCTTCGACTTTGAAACAGAAATGGAATACTCTGTGGCTCCTGACGGCTCTATTCTGGTGAATAGTACCATTGTTCCGGCTGTAAACGGAGAGATCATCCCGCGTGTGGGCTACCGTATGGAATTCCCCGAAGGTTTCGAACGGATGCGCTGGTATGGTCGTGGCCCATTGGAAAATTACGTAGATCGTAAAGACGCCACTTATGTAGGTGTATATGAAGATCTGGTATCCAATCAGTGGGTAAATTATATCAAACCGCAGGAAATGGGTAACCATGAAGATGTACGCTGGATATCAGTCACTAACTTTGATGGTATGGGATTTGTTTTCGTAGCCGGAGATCAGATGTCAGCTTCTGCTATGCATGTAAGAGCAGAAGACATGGTAGATTCTACCGACCTTAGAAAACTGGTACATAAGTATGAAATACCGATGCGCAAAGAAACTGTTCTTTGTCTGGACGCAAAACATCGTCCGTTGGGTAATGGAAGTTGCGGCCCGGGCCCGATGAGAAAATACGAACTCCTCTCCCAGCCCACAGTATTCAGTTTTATCATGATGCCGTTGGAAAGAAGTTATCTGCAAGATGAACTGATGAAAAAAGCACGTGTACAAATGCCGGTATGTATGCCCGTTTTGATAGAAAGAGACAACAATGGATACCTGCAATTAAAGACTAATACACCCGATGCCACTATCTATTATAGTTTGAATGGTGGAGAATTTACGACTTATACAGCTCCTATCGAGTTTATCTCCGGTGGAAAAGTACAAGCATACGCAACTTCAGAAAAATTAGGAAAAAGCCTGAAAACATCCGTTGAATTGCCTATATATGTAGACCGTTCTTCATGGAAGATTGTATCGGTTAGCAGTGAAAACAATGGTGAAGAAGCGCGTAATGCTATTGATGGTGATCCAACTACTATCTGGCACAGCCGTTGGTCGTCACCGGTAGCCAAGCACCCACATGAAATCGTTGTAGATATGGCCTCTCTGCTCGAAGTGGATAAGTTCATCTATACTCCACGTAACTCTGCCAACGGACGTATCAAGGATTATGAACTTTATTTCAGTAAGGATGGCAAAAACTGGGAAAGTAAGGTAAAAGGTGCTTTTGCCAATTCATCCTCCACACAAGTGGTTACACTGAAAGAGCCGGTTACAGCCCGCTATTTCAAGCTCATTGCCTTATCAGAAATAAGTGGCAGAGATTGGGCTTCGGCTGCTGAACTAAACGTAAATATCACCAGAAACCTGTCGGGCGTATCTGAAGGCAAACAACGTGTAGTTTATGTAGACAGTGATGCGGATAATAGTATGAAATTTGCAGCCGATGGTGATGTCAACACTTATTGGCGCACTGTACACAACCAATACTATCTGGCACCTTATCCACACGAGATACAAGTATCACTTGTTAAGGAAGCTAAGGTTAAAGGTATTAAGTATACTCCACGACAAGATTCTGCCGAAGGACGAATCGCAAAATATGAGATATACCTTAGTCGTGACGGAAAAGAATGGAGTAAAGCTGTTGCTTCAGGAACTTTTAAGAATTCCAAAGAAACACAAACGGTAGAATTTACCCCGCAACAAGCACGTTATGTGAAACTTCAGGCATTATCCGCAGCAGACGGTGGTAAGCAAGCCGCTGTATCAGAGCTGGAAATCCTGACAGCCGAATAGTATGATATCGGTCAACTTGCGCAAGGAAGAAAAATCCTTGCGCAAGCTTGTCAAAGCTCCTATTACTTCTCTTATAAAGTATTAATAGAAAAGTTGTTTGGTATTAGAGACAAAGTTACTTTGCTCTAATACCAAACTTTTTCTTGACCTACCGTAAACTATAAATGCAAGTTTTGTTTTTATAAACGCAAGTTGCAATTATAAAAACAAAGCTTGCATTTATATAATCAGAACTTTCATTTATAGTTTGTTCTTAATCAAAAGCAACTTAGCCATTAAGGGAAAGGAAGTTTGCAATAAGGAGATAACAACTTTTCTATTAATAGACTGAGGGAAGGATAAAGAGACCCTTCACCTATCCTTATATCTTTTATGAATCAAGGATTTGGTGAAGGGTAGACAATACAAACAACTACACGAAAACTGTTTTTCTTTTACTAAAATACAGCAAATTCATAGATTCGTGTATCTTTTCCATTGGCAGCCTGTACGGGTTGAGTTACCAATAGACGTAAATAGCGCACCTTTTCAGTTTTACTTAAAGATCGATTGATTACGTTTTGTTTATTACCGGTTACAAAATCCAATGTACGCCATTCCTCATTCGGATTATTCTTAGCTTGCAGGAAGCAATTGCTCGTTATGTAGGAATAGCTTTCCTGAGCAGCATTAATCATTCTCCACCCACTGATTTCTTTCTCTTCCCCCAAATCAAAGTCGACATAATTAGGGAGCATAGAAATATCACACCATTTAGTATTCTCATCTCCGTCGATGAGAGAAGCCGGTTTCTCTTTATCATTAGCATATCCCGTACACGTTATGATATGTTCCGGTCGCAACAAATTAACCTTTAGTTCTGCTGTTTCCGATATACATTTATTCTCCTTATTTGCAGTGTGGAACAAAGTAGATACTGCTTTAGTAGGAGCATAAGGTTCATCTACAAGCGTAGCGGCAAAGATGACAATATTCTTGTTGTCAGGCAGAACCACTTCAGTAGCTCCGGCAGGAATATTAAAGGCAAATTTAAACATATAAGTAAATTCATAAGCATGATCGCCTATGGTAGAGTGGCGGTGTGTACCGATATAGGCTACTTCTGCATCTTGCAAATACCCCTGTGTATGCCCTGTATGCCCCCACTGGCCGATAAAGCCAGTATAAGACGGTACTATGATTTCCTGACGATTCTTACCCACAAGAAATGCACCTTGAGCATCCTTCTCGGCAGTTGCCGCAGCAGCGAGAATATACAAACGGTTATAAGTATGCCCGGCAGGCAATTTCAACGTGTTTCCATTGCATGCCATACCATTCATTTCCTCTTTCGTCTCCAAGCGGAAAGGAATACGATTAACAGTCATTTCAGCAGGAATCAATTCTGCTGCGTAAGAATAGCCTGACTCAAAATTGGCTTCTCCGCAAAACTCATTCCAACTAAAACATTTGTGATTATAGTCAAGAGGAAGTTGTTTGAATTTCATCCGGTCTTTCTTACCAGTGCTTAAACGAAGCTTGTAAGTCTTGATACTGTTAGGCTGGATAGCAATCTCCAGCTGATTGCCTTTAAAAACTGCACTACCAAGACTTTTTTCTGTTCCGTCCGCCTCATCAGCACTTGTTATAGTACCAGCAAAAGTAAGTACCGCATTCTGTGGTGAATTGCCTCCAGTTTCATATACACGTACGACATACTCGTCCGAACTTTCCGCCTTCTTCAGAGCTTTGATAACGACGTTATCATTGTTTGAAGAAACAAAGGAAAATGTTTTGCCCAAAGTGCCTGAATGTTTCTCTGCTGTGAAAGCCTTAATGCGCTGATTCAGCACTTCGGCTTCCTTAACGGTTTGCGCCTTATCCAAAGCACCAACATGAGGTATCAGGCTATAGGTAAAAGTATGATAACCTAAATCCTGACGATCCTGATAAGAATAGTGTTCAACTGTTTTAGGAGTATGGAGTAATGTCAGACGCAGCGTATTATTATCAGGTTTATCCCAACCATATTTACTGTCATTCATGATAGAGACACCATATTTACCTGTATTATCAGTTAAATCGGCCCAATATTGCGCATAAACCTCATAAGCAGTCAGCGTATTATTACCTCTCTGAACACTACCGATGCCAAGATCATAAGTAGCTTTCTCATTATCTAGATTCAAAGGAAATTCTGCCTTCAAAAGAGCGTTAGAGGACTGCCAGTCGACCTCGTTATAAAAATCGATACGATCAGCCAGTTCGCCTTCGTAAAGGCGGATATATTGGCGGAATAATGATTTGCCATGACGCTTCTCCACACAGATAGTTTTACGCAAAGCCCCATCTTCAATGATATTCATCTTCACATCTTCCGTTATGGAAACAGGGGTACTGTCAATTGTCTTTTTCATGATTTCCCATGCGGGCCAGTGATAAGATTCGTTATCTGTAAAAAGAGCCAGACGAATTGATTTTCCGGTCTTTATCAGTTCTTTATTATTATTCTTATCAAATAAAGAGGTGATATCTCCATACTTATTCAACGAGATCTTATAAACAGAATTCTCTAAAACAGTAGCAGCAACAGATGAGACTTCTTGCTTCCGGGAGCCAGAAAGGCGAATATCATAAACGGCATATCCCGTAGGAGGTACAGTTGCTTCCACTAGCAGATTCATCTTCCCATCCTGGTAAGAAAGTAATTGAGAGGCTACTTTTTTACCTGCCGCATCATAGACACTAACACCTTTCGGTAACTTGGACGTTTCAATTGACACTTCCACAATATCCGTCACAGGAAAACCCAATGCATTATAAAAGACCACAGGAATCCCTTTGACACGGGTATCCAACTTCTCGGAAACAGCCCCAACAGAAGTAGTCAGTATTCCGGAGAACTGTTTCAGCGAAAGAAGTTCGTCATTCCAAGAGAACTCATAAGCACGGGGAATACTCGTACCAGTAAGGTCGTCATGAAATTGATGGAAAATAAAACGCTTCCACGATTCAGTCAGGCTATTTCCCGGATAGTCGGCTATACCAAGCCAGTCTGCCGCAAGAGCAGCTCTTTCCGCAGCATCTCCCAATAATTCATTCTGTCTATTGTAAAGTTTCATGGCGGCTTGTGAGGTGTAGCATCCTGTTCCATGTACATCCATCAATAGTTCACCATTGAACACAGGCAATTCAGGATGTTTATCATAAGGAAGATAGTCTTTAAACAGTTGGTCACTAGTTGCACTGATTACTTTCAATGGCCCATTTCCTTTAATCCCTTTCTCCACAGAGCTGACAGATCCCAGTGAAGGAGAACCACCCGTATCACCTGTACCATAATAACGATATACCGTATTTAAAGGCGTATGCCCGGTCAGATTCAATAATTCCTCATTCGCGGACAAGTCTACGTTATTCCAACGTTTACCATAGTCATATCCATGCGCAAGCATAATGGAAGAACCATCCACTCCTTGCCAGACTCCAATCGTGAAAGGATGTTTACTTTTGCCATAAAAAGGATTGGTACGCCAATCCAGCTTCTGCGAAGAGAAACCGATAAGGCCACAATGTTTGGCTATCGTTGGCAGTGTCCAGCCAAAACCAAAACAGTCCGGAAGGAAAATATCAGTACTCTCTACTCCAAACTCTTGCCGGTAATATTCTTGCCCGAGCAGAATATTACGGATAGATGATTCGATAGAAGGCACCAGTACGTCCGATGCTTCCCAACTGCTACCACTAACGTGCCAGCGTCCCGAATGAATGAATGTTTTAAGCTCTTCATATTGAGCAGGATAATATTCTTTCATCCATGAATACTTCACCCCTCCTTCAAAATTAAAAATATAGTCAGGATACTTCTTTAACAAAAACAAGTTGCGTGATAAAGTATTCCAAACATACTCTTTGATAGTGGTTTGTATATCCCAATTCCATTGAGTATCCAAATGGGCATCTGCCACCATATAGGCCGTTGCCTTCTTTTCGGGCTTCATATCTTGTGCGCACACACCGCTCGTGCCAAGTAATACAGAAGCTAATAAGATCGTTGATAATTTCATAAGTAAAACTTCTATTATAAATGAATGTTATTTCTTTTGCCTAGAAACAAAGATAGACAGGTCTATGTAAAAAAGACTATATATTTATGCCAGAAAAGTAAGCAAATGTCCCCATGACTGTAATACAGACTAAAATGTCAGAAAATCATAATCCCTTTTTTCTTTTTTTCCTGTCATATCCTATGATTATTCTTTATATTTGCACTACCCAAATTAATCTAAGTAAATAGAGATGAGAAGCAAACACATTATTTCCAGACTCTTAGGAATCATTGGTATCCTAAGTTGTCTCCCATACATGACTCATGCATATAGTTTACGGCAATTCTCCAACAAAGATGGATTATCCAACAGTGCCATCCTTTCTCTATACCAAGATAATCAGGGAGTCATCTGGATTGGCTCATGTGATGGACTAAATATGTACGATGGAAACAGCATACATGCATACAGTCCTCCTGGTTCTTCAAAAACGTTACTATCAGGAAACCTGATTAATAACTTCATGGAAACCGGAAAAGACGTACTATGGATACAAACGAACTACGGGCTCGACCGATTGGATCTAAAAACAACAACAAGCCGAAGCTTTGTTGAATTCAAGGATAACAGGTTCATGGCAAAAAGCAAGGATAATGAACTTTTTACCTTAAAAGATGATGGACACTTCTATTATTACCAGCAGGAAAAAGGCACATTCCAGAAACTAGACGTTCTCCAACCTGCGTTCGAGTACATCTTATCTACCACTATTGACGCAAACAATATACTGTGGGTGTTTACTTCCAACAATGACAACCGCAGTTATCAGATAAATAAAACAAAAGAAGGGGTGTCACTAACCCCCAATCATCTATTCAAGCATCCCGAGAAACTACGATGGGCCTTCCCCGAAGGACAATTAGTCTATTTCATCGACGAAACTTACTCATTGTATGAATATGACTTTAACAATCAGCAGCAATACTTTATAGCGGACCTCAAGGCGGAAATAGAGAAGCGTGGAGAGGTTTCTTCCATCATCAAGCAGCAGAATGACTATTATATAGGTTTCAAAAGTAGTGGTTTAATCGTTCTAAAATATATGTCCGATCAGAAAATCAAATATCAGATACAGTCTACCGAAATTCATTCCGGTATCTTCTGTTTAATGAAAGACAAGTATCAGGACATTGTTTGGATAGGAACCGACGGACAAGGAGTATATATGTATTTCAATGATGCTTTCTCTATCACTAACACACTATTGGATACTCCCGTATATCAGATTAACAATCCTGTACGCGCTGTCTATTACGACAATGAACAAACTTTATGGGTAGGCACTAAAGGTGGAGGAATACTACGACTCAATGGATATTCTACCGAAAACGGAACATCAACGTCCTTTGAGCATATTTCTATCAATAACAGTACCTTAACCGATAATGCCGTTTATTGTTTTGCACCAGGTTCTATGAACAAACTATGGATCGGTACGGAAAATGGCATCAACTATTACTTATATAAAAGCAAACAACTAAAAACATTCACAGTAACAGCAGATGGCAAAAAAGTGAAATATGTACATTCCATACATGAACTGAATGATACGACTTTATGGGTATCTACCGTTGGCGAAGGTATCGTAAAAGTTATTCTGAATAAGAATGGAACCGATCCCACCGTTAAATCAGCAACAAGAATTGTTTTGGATGGCGGCCGCTTGGCTTCTAATTATTTCTTCACTTCTTTCCAAGAAAATGATTCCATACTTTGGTTTGGAAACCGCGGATACGGAGCGCACCGGCTTAATCTTGAAACCGGAAAGTTCACCCCATACAAGTTCGATAATATTGTGAATAGCCAAACAGCCAATGACATTTTTGCCATCTACAAGAACGAAAATGGATATTGGTTTGCCACTAGTTCAGGACTGCTTCACTTCAATCAAGAAAATTCACAATCCCATAATAAAGTTGATGTACTTTCTAAAAATACTGCACACGGCATATTGGAGGATCAGCAAAATAACATCTGGATAAGTACCAATCAAGGCTTGGTCAGATTCAATCCTAAAACTCATACCGGTCAAACATACGATAGAAAAAACGGACTGGAAGTTACCGAATTCAGCGACGGGGCTTTTTATAAAGACATACCAACTGAAACCTTATTTTTTGGCGGAACAAACGGGTTTGTCGCAATTAAACCCAATGAATACAATATGGCAGATTATATGCCTCAAATAAATATAAAGGGGCTATCTATCTTTGGAAAAGAATATAATATCCATGATTTTCTATATGAAAAGAAAGAAAAAACAATTCTCCAACTAGATTATAGCCAGAATTTCTTCCATATTGATTTCATGGCAGTCGATTATATCAATGGGAACAATTACTCCTACTATTACAAATTGAACGAAGTCAGCAGCCAATGGATAGAGAGTGGAACATCCGCCAGTGCCGTATTTTCTAATCTTTCACCGGGACAATATACACTACTGGTAAAATACAAAAACAATATCAATGGAAAAGAATGTGAACCTCAATCTTTTTTTATCCAAATCATTCCTCCCTGGTATTTAAGTAATTGGGCATATATTCTTTATTTCATTTTGATTTCATCGCTTTGTGTTTCTTCTATTTATCTGCTTATCCGGCAATACCGACGCAGACAATATCGTATCATTGAAAAGATGAATCGGGAAAAGAAAGAAGAAATCTACGAATCCAAACTACGCTTCTTTACCAATATTACGCATGAATTCTGCACACCGTTAACTCTGATTTACGGTCCATGCGAAAAGATACTTGCTTACCCGCAATCTGATTCATACATCCACAGGTATACAAAAATGATACAACAGAATGCAGAGAAACTGAATGCCTTAATTTTGGAACTACTAGAATTTCGCAGACTGGAAACCGGCAATAAAACCCTTTCTATTCAAAGATTGCCTGTATCAGACAAACTTCAAAATATAGTAGAGTCATTTGGGGAATTAGCTGAAAATAAAAAGCTGAATTACCGGTTGGAGATCGAACCGGGAATTGAATGGAATACAGATATCAGTTGTTTCAACAAGATAGCCAATAATCTAATATCCAATGCTTTTAAGTATACTCCGGAAAAAGGTCATATCACTGTCGGATTAAAGATAGAAAATCAACAATTAACCCTACACGTATCAAACTCCGGAAAAGGTATAGCAAAAGAAAACCTGAATAAAGTATTTGACCGTTACAAGATTCTGGATTCTGTCGAACTAAACGGGAAAAACTCACGAAATGGACTTGGACTAGCCATATGCAAAAGTATGGTAACCCTACTGAATGGTGAGATAACCATTGAAAGTATCCCCAACGAAATAACTACATTTATTGTCACTTTACCAAAACTATCGCCGACAGAACAGGAAAAACCTCAAGAAGTATATCAGACAGGACAATTAAAGATCAGCATAGAGCCTATAGAGCTGGAAAAGACCATTACGAATTTCGACGTTTCGAAGCAAACGGTTATGATTATTGATGATGATCCTTCCATGCTTTGGTTTGTCTCGGAGATTTTTGTTGATAAATACAATGTATTATCTTTCAGTAACGCTAAGGACGCTTTAGCCAGCTTGGAATTAAAACAACCGGACTTAATCATTTCAGATGTGATGATGCCTGAAATTGATGGTCTTTCTTTTACCCATCGTATTAAACAAAATAAGTTGTGGAGCCATATACCATTGATTCTTCTGTCTGCTCTCCATCATGAGGACGATCAAGTGAAAGGTATTGATTCAGGGGCAGATGCATACGTCACCAAACCTTTCAACGTAAAATACCTGGAAAAGATTGTTTATCGACTGATAAAGCGGAAATCCGAATTAAAAGAATATTATAATTCAGTATTCAGTGCTTTTCAGATAGAAAATGGAAATTGCAGACACAAAGAAGATCAGGACTTTCTGAATAAAGTAATAGAAATTATAGATAAAAACATCGAAAATCCGGAACTTTCTGTAGAGTTATTGAGCAGCGAATTAGGATATAGCACCCGCCAGTTCTACCGGAAATTAAAGCCGATAACGGAAAAGTCACCGGCTGACATTATCAAAGAATATCGTCTCACTGTGGCTGAACGTCTATTATTGACAAAGAATCTCACTATTGAAGAAATCATGGACAAAACAGGATTCACCAATCGGGGAACCTTCTACAAGGTGTTCTCTTTACGATTCGGTATGCCACCACGGCAATACAGGGAACAGCAAAAAGAAAGTGTAGTAAAAGGGAGTACCGAACTATAACGGGCTTGTTTCACCCTATTCGTTACTTTGAATGTACTGGAAGCAATTCCAGTACATGTTCTCCCGCTTCCAATTTTACTACACGCTCTCCCTTCACATTGTCGGGCGCATAAAATGTAGCAGTGCTATTTGCCGGAACAGTTACATGATAGATAATACGATTCTTTTTACGTTCCCATTTAGAACAGATTTCTCCATAAGGTGATTGATGTTTAGCCTCAAACTCATTTAGTCCACTGGGAAAATTAGGGCGAAGGAGAATGTGCTTGAATCCGGGATTCTCAGGATCAGGGAAGATTCCGCCCAATCCTTTATAGAACCATCCACCAATTTCACCGAACATCATGTGATTGTCCGAGATGTCGCGTGTAGCATTCAAATCCCAGTTTTCCAGCAATGTGGTAGCACCGTTGGCAATCCAACAGCCCCATGACGGATAAGTGTCTTGTGCAGCTAATTTATAAGCTGCCTCGGCTTCACCATTCTCACTTAACGCGTTCAATATAGCTTTTGCGCCCAACACACCTACATCCAAGTGAAAACCCGCTGCTTCTACCTGTTTTGCCAGATTCCGGGCGACTTTTCTCTTTAACTCCTCGGGAACGATCCCCCATTGCAAGGGAACACTCTGTTCTGTCTGAACTCCGCTACCATAAATGCCTGTTTCTCTATTCAGGAACTTATCATTAATTGCGTTCTTTATTTTGTTGGCAAGAGCAGAATAATATTCATAGTCTTCCGTTTTATTAAACATCTTTGCAGCATCGGCAAGTATCTTAGTATCTACATAGAAATAGACAGAAGAGGTTAGTTCTTTCGAAGAATGTGACTTTACGGGTACCCAGTCGCCTCTTCCCCATGAAGTTAATCCGGTCGGGCTGGTACGATCCACATAGTCTACATATCGCTTTATATTCTCATAGCAGTCCGCCAACAGTTTATTATCACCATAAAACATATAAATATTCCATGGAATGATGGCGATAGTACTTGTCCAATCCAAACCATTATCTGTGCCATATCCCCAGCCTCCTGTTGGGATAATATCGGGAAGTACGCCATTAGGCTGTTGCTCGTCTCTATGGTCGGCAAGCCATTTCTCATAAACGGTGATGCCGTCATAATTGTACAATGCCGTTTCAATAGCGAAATGACCGTCACCTGTCCATCCATTCTTTTCACGTTGGGGACAATCGGTAGGATAGCCCATCAAGTTAGATAAATAGGCATTATTCGTAGCCCACCAAAGGCGATTGATAAGAGCATTCGAAGTATGAATCTCTCCTTTCTGCGGAACATCACTATGCACAAAATAAGCAGTCAGGCTATTCTCATTCAATACAACAGGTTTAGTGCTTGTCACTTCCACGTATCTGAAACCTTTATAATTGAATCGTGCCATAAATTCATCCTCTCCCTTTCCACTCAAAACGAGGATGTCCGTTTGAAAAGGATCGGAATCATCTACCGGGCGATGATACACATCAATATTCGACGTATTCACTCTTCCGTTGTCATACAACCGTTCGCCATGTTTCAGCTTCAGCACAGTTCCTTCTTCTCCGGCCACTTTGATGCGGGTGACTCCTGCCATATTGCGGGCAAAATCGAATACATACGTCGTGTCGTTGAGCTTCTTCCACGTCTTTACGGGTATCGTTTCTACTGCACGGATCGGCTGCACTTGCTGGGACACTACATTCTGTGAAGGAACAGCCCTATATCCTACTCCATTCCATTTGGAATCATCAAAGTTGACGGTATTCCAGCCTTTCTGTTCCAGACGGGCGTCGTAATGTTCGGCTGTATAAATGCTATTGAATATCAATGCTCCTGATGACGTTTTCCAGTCTCGCTCCGTAGAAACAACCTCAACGGCACCATCTTCATAAGTAATCCGCACATCCATACAGAAAGCAGGCCGATTGCGCCATGGTGCACGATGGAAGTCCCACACAGCCATTGACTGGTGGTTGTACCATCCATTACCCAGCAATACTCCAATCGCATTTTTCCCTTTTTGTATTTGGGAAGTAACATCATAAGTGATGTAGAAGTTACGCCGGTCAAACCGGGTATATAGCGGATCCAAGCGATGGTTTCCAATCTTCTCACCATTCATATACAGTTCATACAAGCCTGCCACGGCAATATATGCTCTTGCCGACCGGACCTTCTTCTTTGCATCAAACACTTTCCGGAAATAGGGAGCCGGACGGTAATTAATATCTCTGTTATCTCCAATCCAAGCCCCTTGCCAGTGCTCCATCCCCATCATGCCCGTCTCGAAACTATTAATATCCGAAGAAGATTTAACTCCATCCTTATCCCAAACATTTACTCTCCAATAATACTTGGTAAAAGGACGAAGTTCCTGTCCGGAATAAGTAATCAGAATCTGTTCGGAGTCTTTTTTACCCGAATCCCAGGCGTTTCCTTTTCCTGCGACCAATTCAAGAGAGTCTTTGTCTACGATGACTTGATAAGCCGTCTGCCGTGCCCCTTTCCGAGTATCATTCAACATCCATGAAAGCCGGGGAGCAGGATTATCTATTCCCAAAGGATTCACCAAATAATCACAAACCAAATTCACTGGTTTGCAGCTGCCTGATTCTTGCGAAAATGCTGCTTGCAGCATCAAAAATAGTAGTCCTGGTAATAATGTCAATCGTTTCATTTTATCAAAAAATTAGTCTGTATTTTCTTTCAGTCGGATGTAATATCGTATCGTGGGCTAAATTACGAGAAATTGCATACTCAATTATGAATATAAAGTGGTCGGTTAGCAGATAAATACTTTATCGGATTAGTTACTTCATCGAGCTATCTTCAACTCCTGAACAAGATTGCCCGCCTTACCATATTTCTCCATAATAAAGAGCATATACCGCACATCTACTCCGATGCAACGCTGCAAGTCAGGTTCAAATACGATGTCACTGCTCATTGCTTCCCAGTTGCCATCGAAAGCCAGCCCAAGCAATTCTCCTTTGGCATTGAACATGGCACTGCCGGAATTACCGCCTGTAATATCATTATTAGAAATAAAGCAAACATTCATGTCTCCCTGTGCATTGGCATATCTTCCGAAATCACCGGAAGAAAGCAAACTCAACAACTCG